>Ga0163108_10000155_pt1 | contig 50923 bp, 33 predicted proteins | sample Fk1155metaG_FD_109644 | JGI IMG/M metagenome (GOLD analysis project Ga0163108, IMG submission 109644) | Marine microbial communities from the Central Pacific Ocean - Fk160115 155m metaG | ecosystem: Environmental > Aquatic > Marine > Oceanic > Photic zone | place: The Central Pacific Ocean...
ACCATTTGGGTTCACTATGAAGCTGCTGATGTTTCTACTAAAATGATTCGCATTAGAAAGACTCTGTGGCTTTATGCTCGATATCTTAAAGCATACCGTGCCATGGGCGAAGGCAACCTGTTCTATACCGATGGAGATCGGATATTCAACCTAGATATGTATGGTGATTTTGCCATGTTTACGAATCCTGGGACACTTGGCAATATGACGACAAAGCTTGAGTCATTTTTTAATGCCCAAGGTATGAACCTCCCCGGCGTCGAAGCCAAATTTGGGGGAGGCGCCTTTAAAGATCGTATTATTAAATTTAAATGCAAATTTAAAAATTACCAATTAAAGACAATGGCAGTTTGGACTGAATCATGCGGCTCGAAACCTACTTGGTTTTGGGGATCTAAGATTAAGCCATTGCAAGTGGGACCTTGGAGAGATAAAACCGCGGTGGCATATTTTGCTCAACTGTATCAGATGGAAGCCTCTGCGTCTGCCCGTGTACAGATTCCTTGGCAAGACTATATTATTCAATATACCTATCCTGAAGTTTATACGAGTATTAATAATAGTGAAGGAGATATAGAAGAAAATGTTCTGAGTTGCGTGGGCGAAGCTCTCGGAAAGGAAATGAAAGAGCTTGGCCAAGATATCTTGGATGAGGTTTTGAGCATCGGAGACGTCATTGCATATCAGTTTAATAAACAAGTCTGTAATTATGATTTTGACGAACTCAAAGCCCAAGAGAACGCCATGGGTATTAAATTTGCGGGACAACCTGTAAACTCTGGACCCATGATGTCCATGGCTATGATGCAGGCTTTCAAAGAATTGAACGAATCTGATCAAGTGTTTACTCAGATGTGCGCGCATGTTTTGGCTAATTCCATCGGATGGGGAAGTGCCATGTCCAAACTGGATGCGATTTGGGAACATGGATTCGAACCACTTAAGTTGTGCGGATTGTTTGATCTCTTAATGGATGCCATCAAATGTCTCCTAGGGGGTCTAACTCTAGAAGAGGGTCTTGCGATTATGGTCAAAAGCGCCCTCGAAGCGATGTCAATTGAAAACTTTGGTTCATTATTTATAGGATTACCGCCGGAGAAGCAAAATGAATTAGACGCCATGGTTAAAAAGAAATTGGCGAACAACGATATGTTCGGCGAAGGTACTACGATGCAGCAAGTGTCCGATACAATCGAAGGCACTCTAGAGTGGAAGAAACCTTGGGAAGATGCCGAGACAATCAACCAAGAGCGCGCTAAAGTAGGGCCCGGAGCTGATCCCAACAAGCCACCCCCCGAGACACGCACGTTGGGTCAGGCTTTGGATATTCGCCCGGGCGCCGGAGATGTGCCGGCAGACAATGTTATGTCTGCATATGTGGGCGCCTTGTTGGAGGTATATGGCGAAAACTTATTGGCGTTAGTTGATGAAATAAACAAATTTCCAGGCGCCCAAATTATCACCAGCATTATTGCGAGTTTAGAGTGTCCCATTCCTCCGATCATGCACCCTAGCTTGATGGATTGGATCAAGGACATTGGCTTCTTCTTCTGCCGTAACATGAACGAAGTTCGAATGATCAGATTTGAAGATCCAAGCGCATGGTTTGCCGATATTGCTAGCTGGTTTAAGATCTTAATGCTGATTGTTAAATTTACCATTTTGCAAGCGCTCCTAAATATTATGTTTAAGATTCTAATGAAACTTTGTACTATTTTAGGCGATGCCATCTGTAAAGCGTTAGAAGTCGCCGGCGATATTGCGGCTAGCACACCAGAAATGCTCTCGGGTCGCACCACTTTTGGTCAAGTTGTTAAAGAGTCGATTTGTGGACCTGACGCTGATGATGAGCGTCTTCAGGCGACGATCGAAGACTTGTTCGGTCGCCTCGGTCTCGGCGGCGCCGCCTTCGCCGATCCGCTAATGGTGCAATCACTGGCAGAGGATATCTCCACCACGACCACCAAGACAGAACTGGCCGGCGCCTTTTTAGGAGAACCCACCGAGGAATTCTTAGAAGTTGTCGACCAATTGATCGAATTTGAATATCCCGTCGCCAGAGATGCACTTCCAAACCGCGATTCACTCGGCAAATTTTTCGAAAACGTTGGAAACTTAATGCCAGCAGATTTTCGTGATCAACTTAGAGATACTTTAAATGATATACCTCCCGGTTACGATCAGCCAGTGAGTCCCACAATTTGTGCCTCCGAAGAACAAATAGAGAATTTCCGACAATTGCGGGAAAACCTGTTAGGAGGAAGAGCATCGCCAGATCAGGCCGCAGAGATGTTTGACGATTTGAGAAGCGGCTGGATGGAAGACCTAGGGACTCTTTCTTCTATGGCTCAAGAGGGGATTCCCCAGTTTGTTCAGACAGAATTGGAAACCATTTTCCCAGGTGGAGTATACAACGAACCCGGCTGTAATAATGGAATGATACCAAGAGATCCTCCCATGGCTGCTGCCGCGATGGGAGCAGTTTCAAGTGCCATGCTCGATGCATTGCAAAAATCATATGCTGAAGATTTGTTAGGAAACGGAAATATCTTTAACGCGCAGCCTAGTTGGGGAATGATGAACGAAGTACTGTCAGATACCGAAGGAAATCCCCTTACCGCACACCATCGAAAAGCGTGGAATCGAAAAGCATATGTAAATTTTGCTTCTAATATTCCTAATGGCGGCGAAGCGGCTAGCGGGTTGATGTCGTTTTTCCAGCGCAATGCCGGCTTCTCTCGGCAACATGGCCAATTTCCGCGTTATGTTGGATCATGGCTCATGAGGCAATTTCTTAATGCCGGCAACGGCTCTCACCCCGGCGGTAGAGATCTGGGCTATGCCATGGAATTGAGTGATAGTATTAAGTTTGACTATAATAACACATGGGCGGACGATAAGAAATATTATGTGGATTTCGACGATTTGCAAGCCAATACTCTTTTCGGAGAAGCGCCAATGATTAATATCTTGGCTCTCCCAGATTTTGGATATAACACTAAACTTAGTGTGAATGCCGACACCGAAAAGGTGGTCATTACAAAAAAGGCTCGCAAACACACTGCAGATGTAGTGTTGGATTACAAGGATAACGCAGCAGGATTGAGAAAAGGGTGCGGACGCGGAACTAATGAGGGCGGCGATTCTGTATGGAGTTATGGGTTTGAAGTCAAAATGTGGACGTCTGACATCGCCGAAATCGAAAATCCCATATATAAAGAAGTACAGGAATATGATCCAGAAGGAGAACTCTTGCCTGAAGATGATATGATCTTTGTTGGCTGGGAAGGAACCGGAGTCTATGCTAATCGAGCCGATGACAATACGCGAGTCAAGGTGGTGGAAAAAATAAACACCGGCGCTGATGTAGAGTCGCCGCTCGCTGAATTGGTTGGTTCTAAGTTTGAAAAATCTGATGGATTAGATCTACCGGACTGGATCGAAAAGATTCCGATCGTCGGCTGGGCGCTTCAGGGGATTTTGAACCTTCTTATTAAGCCCTTCTCTAGTTTGATGCGTCAAGCTGCAGGCGCCGGAGGTCCAGGAATGGGCGAAGACGTAGTTCTTAAAATGAGAAAATACGAGTTTATGGCCATCGACAACGGATTAGATGGATTTACAGATCCAGAATCACCGTTGGAGTGGTCTGATTTTCCAACCCTTAACGCCTACCTTAATAGCCCTGCCGGACCCACGGTACCGCAGGCGGTATGCCTGGGAGAGATGGTGGGGATGTCAGCAACAAGCGCGCAATCTGCGTTAAATAAGTTTTCAGAAGATTTGTTTAAATCTTTCGCGAAAGAAATTGGAGAGAACACATCTGCATGGAAATATGGAGCAGATTACGATTATCTCATGCCTTCTGATACCGATTATGTGATTCCCGAGGGATACGACGGCGCCGGCGGTCCATATGGAAGTCTGCAAGTTGAAGACGCCGATGGCGGCATGCGTGAAGTAGAAAATGAAGACATGATTATGGGAGTGAGCCTGAACCAGTATAACAACGAGAAAGCTGGCACCCCAGAGAATACACGCGTATTCTATCTTGATCCCGGCAAATTCGGAGGATCTTTTACTAATCCAACGCTATATGTCAAACCGTTGAATTATGATGGGTGGCTCGGATTAGTCCAAGTGTTGTTCCCGGAATACACACCGTGTAAGCCCCATAACGTAGAATTGGTAGATTTCGGCGAAATCGAACAAGCAAACGCACAACGTAAATGGAAGATTGTCGAAGACCCGCGTTTAAAATCCGAAGAAGAGTGTGCCTTTGAGGTTCCGTACAATCGTATTTTAGAGAGAAGCGCCAAAGGAAACATTTTTGCTGTCATTGAATCGGCAATTAGAGTATACGCTAGTGTCCATTTTTTCAAAGCTATGGGTGTGTTTTCAAAAATTCAGCCCAAGTTCCCGGAAAATTATAGCAATATTTATTCAGCCTATTTGGTAGAAGTGATGGAAGAAGGATTTAAAGACGCGCAAGGAGAGTTTGCGGAAGCCTTCACCCCATTTAAGGATGAAGAATTTTGGTATGCATTCTTGGAGATGTGCGTCCAGTTTTATGGCTGGAGAGTGGACAACGACGAGATTCCAAATCCGCCATCTAGCGTAATTGCGGCTCTCCAGCGCCTCAATAACGCCCAAGAAGCCTACGACTATCCATGGAGAGTAGATCTTCAGTACGCCAAGGCATCCGGCGAAGTTAGCTTCTTCAAAACTTTGAAAAATTATCGTAATGGTAAAAACCTCGAAGCAGTAAAAGCCAGCGAAGAGGATGCCAAGATTATCATGAAGGAATTGGTTAACGAACAACTGACCAAGATGGGGGAAACCTTAAACAAGAATCTTCGAGCAAAAGGATTTATTCCCACTATCTTTGATTTGGATTATTGGCTATTTTCTAATCATGCCAATGGCAGTTCGCTGCAATTCCACGGGCCAGAGTTTAAGGAAATAGTGGCAGACTTGCCGGATGGTTCAGACCCTGCAGACATTTTTACCTCTTTCTACACCAACGGAACTGAGTTAAGAGTTTCCATCGTTAACGATGAGGAGATTGGCTATGAGCTTGGAGATGCATACATAGGGTATTATCACCTGCGAAAAGATGAATGGGGAGATGTAACGTATGTTGCGGGCGAAATGGAAGATCCAGAAGGTGCGGATCCGCCCACACAGGACGTGCTACGCCCCATTGCCGATAAGATTCAGGTAGGAACAATTAAAGTTGGAAAATTTACCGACCCTGACAACCGCAATGATGTGCGATATACCCACGATGTCATTAAAATTGGAGATCTCCCAGAATATGGAAGCGCCCCTGGCGAAGATAAAATGCTTACTATTGAAAAGTATATCAGTATCAATGGGGTTAAGATGTCTCCATCCGCCGCCATGGCGCAAATCAAATCAAATGAACCTCAAGCTTTGATATCTCACATTTATCCGGGTGATATGAGAACAGTTACCAACTCCCGCGGGCAAGTAATCGGAGTAGAAGGAGATCTAGGGGTCCGATATGGGCTCGACTTATCTCTTAACTTTGATGGCGTATCTTCCTATATTACCTCAGTCGAAGTTAATGCTTTGGATCTCCCCTGCAGCGCAGTGGCGCCATTTGAGGGAGATAGCAAACTGTTGCTCTGTTTGATTAATAATTTGAAACAAGATGCTCGATATAAACTATTAACCAGCTATGTGTTGGGGCTCAAGAAAATTCCTTCTATGTTGGCAATTTACAATGATATGGGATTCTTATCGGCTGTTGGCGAAGTGACGGTAGGTCGCGGCGACTACAATCGCTTTGTGCCTACTTCCAAGTTGCTGTCGATTCTGCCGGGTGTTCCCAATCCGGATACTCGCGGCGATTGGATTGGCAGTAGTGACTGGAGAATCCAAGCAAAGCCTGGCAGCATGGCGTTCATTGCTATCAATGAGCGTACTGAATCCGTCGAAGATCCCAACTGGGAAGGCGAAATGTATGATTTCACATACAAATGGGCAGACCAAGAAAAGAGCGCCGTCGGAGGTAATGAAGGATGGCAGCACTATAGAGACAGACAGCCCGGATTGTTTGGGGGAATTTGGATTAAAGAGTGGGATACTTGGGATCGACAAATCTTGCGCAAGTCCAAACGTACCATTAAGAATATATTTAATCCTCTTTATAACTCTCGCGATTTCGATCCTTTCGGAGACACAAAGAGACACAAGCCCATGAAATTGTGGATTAACAATCTAAAGGCACGTATGTTCCCATCCCCAGGACAAGGACTACTGCCTTGGTGGCGCCGCGGCAAGATCCGCGGAAACCCATTTAATGCCGAAGGCAACTTGTGTGATGGACCTGATTAAATTCCAATAAACCAGATTAGGGCATAATTATAGACGAGGTAGAAAAAAATGGCTTCATTTGGTGTCGCGCTTCCACTAACCAAAGATTCTGCTGATGGTTTTACCATGGTTAAGAACTTTCGTAAACTTATTAAGCAAAATCTTAAAATGCTATTGCTTACGAACCCGGGCGAACGCGTAATGGAGCCACACTTTGGCGTAGGGCTTAAGAGGCTTTTGTTTGAGAACTATAATGACCAAAAATTTGAACTAATGAAACAGACAATTAATAAACAAACCACCAAGTATATGCCAGCAATTACAGTCTTGGACGTAAAGTTTAATCGATCTCCCGAGTACCAAGACTTGAACCGATTAGGGATTTCAATCATCTTTAGTGTGCCAGCCGTTGGAATGACTGAAATGTTAGAATTTACTATTTAAAAGAGGGCTTTCAATGGCAGAAGAACAGAAAAAGATCTTACCTATCAACTATACCAATAGAGACTTTGATAGCATTCGGAAAGATCTTATTCAAATTGCAGAAAGATTATACCCGGACAGTTTTCAAGATTTTAGCGAGGCTTCTTTTGGCTCGTTGATGGTCGACGCGGTAGCATATGTCGGTGATCAACTGTCCTTCTACTTGGATTATAATGTGAACGAGTCTTTTCTCGATACGGCGTACCAGTATGACAATGTGATACGCCACGGTCGGATTCTCGGCTATAAATATACCGGTCGACCCTCAACCTTCGGAACAGTTGCACTCTTTTGTGTGGTCCCAGCTTCTCCTACGGGATTGGGCCCCGACAGCCGTTATATGCCAATTTTAAAACGAGGCTCTCGTTTCACTTCCAAGAATGGACTCAACTTTGTTTTGACAGAAAATGTGGACTTTGCAAAGACAAACAATCCTATTGTTGTCGCCAAGGTCGATGGCACAACCGGCGCCCCCACCAAGTTCGCCATTAAAGCGTATGGTTCGGTGGTATCGGGGCGCTTCGGCACTGAAGAGATTCCAGTGGGAGCATATCAAAAATTCAAACGCGTCAAACTTAATAACGCCAATATTTCCGAAATCATTAGTATACACGACTCTCAAGGCAATGAATATTTTGAGGTAGATTATTTAGCGCAAGATATGGTCTTTAAAGAAGTTGTAAATTCGAATTATGCTAACGATAACGTTCCTTCGGTTTTGAAGCCAGTCTTGGTGGCGCGCAAGTTTGTGGTTGAACATGCTCGCAATATTGTAACGTTACAGTTTGGCAGCGGCAAAGCCGGCGAAAGCAACGTGGCTGCCGATCCTCAAGCGGTCGCCATGGATATTTTTGGAAAGACTTATGTAACCGACTTAACTTTCGATCCTACACGATTGTCTAAGAACGAAAATTTTGGAATCGTCCCCTCGAATACCACTTTGAAAGTAGTGTATCGCTCTACTAACCCAACCAACTCTAATGTTGCAGTAGGGCAGCTAGATTCTGTCGCCACTCCTCTCTTGGAGTTTGTAGACCGCGATGTTTTGACAACCTCCAAGGCGCAAGCAGTGCTCTCATCTATTGAGGTTAGCAACGAATCCCCCATCGTAGGAAATGTCCGGAATGCTAGCGCCGCGGAAGTCAAAAGACGAGTTTACGATACCTTTCCGACGCAAAACCGTGCGGTCACTCAGGCGGATTACGAGAATGTAGCTTATAGAATGCCAGCCAAGTTCGGATCGATTAAGCGAGTATCAGTGCAGAGAGATCCCAACTCCCAAAAGCGTAATTTGAATATGTACATATTGTCTGAAGATTTATATGGACACTTGATAACCACCAACGCTACTATTAAAAATAACTTAAAAACTTGGATAAACAACTTTAGAATGATGAATGATACTGTAGATATTGTTGATCCATATGTCATTAATTTAGGAATAAATTTTGTTGCCAAAGCTAAGATTGGCGCCGACAAGTTTGACACTCTCAATCAGGCGGTCAATAGATTAAAAAGTAGATTTAAAGAGAAGTTTTATATTGGAGAGCAGATTTCAATTACTGACATTTACGCTGAATTAAAAAAGGTAGATGGAATTCTAGACGTGACAAACGTTCAATTGATCAACAAGACTGGTGTTAATTATTCTAGTGTAACTTTAGACATCAACAAAAATCTATCTCCCGACGGAACTTATTTGATAGTTCCTCGGAATGCAATCATTGAAATTAAATACCCAGAGACAGATATTATAGGGAAATTCAAATAATGGGAATTAAGAAGTATAACGCCGACGCCGATACGACCATCGCAAACGCCTACCAGTCTAATTTGACAACCCGTGGCACCGGAGCCAATGCAGGGATGGCAGACGTCTTGGAGACCTTCTCTGTTTATGGTCGCCAATCTAGTAGTTCTCAAGAATTATCTCGTATTTTGATTAAATTCCCCATGTCGGGCATCACGACAGATCGCGCCGCAGGTACAATTCCTGCTAGCGGAAGTGTAAGTTTTTATCTTAAATTGCACAATGCCAAGACTTCGAAGACGGTACCTAAGAATTTTAAACTAGTTGTGTGCGCGGTGTCTCGCTCATGGCAGGAGGGTGATGGCTTAGATCTTGAAGGCTATCGCGACCTCACTAACGACTCAACCGGCTCCAACTGGATCAATGCGGCTAGCGCTAGCGCTTGGAGCAGGGTGGGCGGAGATTACCTAACGGCATCCGCTTATCCGGTATATACTCAATCTTTTACAACGGGCTTAGAAGATCTGGAAATCGATGTGTCAGCCTTAATAGAGAAATGGCTAGCCGGCACTTATTCTAATTATGGTTTTGGGGTCTTCTTAACAGGCAGCGAAGAGGCTTATTTTTCAGGGTCCAATCCCACTGCAGGAAATGCTGCCCTTGGAGATAGCGGAAGCGTTCTTAATATTCCCACCGGCGCCAAAACATCTTTTTACACAAAACGATTTTTCGCCCGCGGAACGCAATATTTCTTTAAGAAGCCAGCGCTGGAAGCGCGCTGGGACTCTACACGCCGCGACGATCGAGGCGACTTTTACTATAGTAGCTCGCTAGCGCCCGCAGCCGACAACAGCAACACGCTTTATTTTTACAACTATGTCCGCGGCCGCTTACGCAACATTCCGAACGTAGGAACAGGTAAGATCTCAGTTAGCCTATATTCAGGCTCAGCGGATAATTCTGGACCTTCTGGCTCTCAATTGAAGCTCAGTGTTGTTAATGACGGAAAGGATGGCGGTGTTAAAGCCGCCGGCAACACTAATGCGACGGGAGGCTGGTACGCCACCGGAATCTATACGTGTTCCATTGCCATCACGTCTTCAAGTCAAGACAGTGCCCCCATAACGATATACGATGTGTGGCACAGCGGTAGTACTCGATACTTTACGGGATCCATCTCGACCCACACGTTCACTGGAAACGCACAAGCACGCGAACCAGTTTATTATATTAATATCACAAACTTGCGCGATAAGTACAATTCGGACGAAACAGCGCGCTTTAATTTATATGTACGTCAAAAATATTGGAATCCTACAATTTATACTAAAGCGAGCGTCGACGCCCCCAACACTTCAATTGTTAGCGCATCTTACAGAGTTGCCCGAGTGATGGATGCTTATGAGGCTATCCCTTACGGCACCGGATCTAATTTTCAAACTGGGCTCTCTTATGATGTTTCAGGCAATTACTTTGATTTGAATATGAAATTGCTGGAGCCCGGATATTCCTATGCGATGAAGTTTGCATTTTATGATCCTGAGTTGGCGACATGGAGCGAACAGCGCGGGATCTTTAAATTCCGAGTAGAAGATTATGAGTATTAAGAACCTTTTTGATTCAACTAATAAAAGTACAAAATATTTAGCTGATACTGACGAGAAAGACGCGTTCAAGAGTGTCGAATCGGGTCGGAATGTCGAACAGCTACACCTTAAGCAGCAAGCTTTTATTCCGCAAATCGATTATGAAAAGCCGGCTCAGTTCGCCAAGTTTGGTTCCGCGTACCTCTACTATAAGAGTGCATTTAACAGAATCCTCGATTATTATCCCTATGATGGATCAGATGCGGAAATTAATAAATTTTATAATAATTGTTTAGATATTGAAAAGTATATTTTAAACAATCTATATCCCCGTCGAACTGGCTATGGTACGTTAGGGAGCAATCTGGCCACCCCGAGTAGCTTAGTAAGCAAATATGGCTTGCATGCATCCACAGCCAATCGAGAATATATCGAACTTTACGGCGGACCCGGTACGGGATCGGGAGACACCGCCGTACAGCAGAGCCCAAATCCTTATAACGATAAGCAGCAATATTCTAATATTTATGATGAAAACATCTACCAAACCGCCGGACTTCCGGACAATTATGGAAAAGGAACACGGACATCCAACCTTCGAGCAAACTTTAACGATGGAGTTACTCTTGAATTTTGGCTAAAAACCGGATCCTATAATGGAAATACCCATGGCAGTAATCAGGTGGTTTTCGATTTGTGGAACAGCGCTCTGTCATCTAGTGCAGATTATGGTCGCCTAAGTCTTATTTTGGCCGACAATGGCGGAGGCACCAAGAAAGTATTTAAGCTCACTGCCCAGTCGGGTACTGTGGGCGTCAGTGAAACAGTAGTTGGAGATGAAATTGAGTTCTCCTCCCTCGCCAACTGGCAACATTATGCCGTTACCATTCAAAACTCAGGTAGCAGCTTAGTAGGCAAGGTCTTCGTAACGGGTACTTTAGCCGGACGTACAGTTTTGGCGGCATCCACCTTGGGCGAATTAGATGTAAAGCCGCCCTCTGTCGCTTCTCCAGGAGTATATGCGCGCATAGGCTCTCTTATTACTGCCCCGTCGGGTACTGTCGATGACGGCGGGGCCGGGGCCGGACTAAACATAACTGATTTTAATGGTGCTGGTAGACTCAGCGCATCTGTGGATGAGTTTAGATATTGGAAAACCGCCCGCAACCCCGAAGAGATCGGTGTTAATTGGTTTACTCAAATTCGTGGCGGCGTAAATACTGATATTGCCAATGCCACTTTGGGCGTTTACTACAAATTTAATGAGGGAATCACCGGGCACGCCAATACAGATAAGGTCGTGTTAGATTATGCTGGGCGTATTACCAACGGATTTTGGACCGGATACACATCTACCTCGCGCAATACTGGTTCCGCGATTTTATCCGCTAGCGCTGCTACGTCAGAATATGAGGATCCGGTCATCCGCAAGAACAACCCGGCAGTCGTTTCTGTTCAGAGTGATTTAGAAAAAAGCGGATCCATTCACGATTTAAGTAACAATAGCAATATGCTGAGCCTGCTTCCGGGATGGATTATAGACGATGAGGAACCGGGCACTGAATCTAATGTGCAAAACATGTGCCATATAGTAGGCGCCTATTTCGACAAACTTTATCTTCAAATATCGGCTCTGCCTGCACTGCGACAATTAACATATACTAGTGCTTCTCAAAAGCCGATTTCGTTCGCGGAGCACCTTCCACAATCTTTAGGACTATACTCTCCTGAGCTTTTTGTTGACGCATCGGTTTTAGAAAAATTTGGAAACCGAACCGACACAACTCTCTTTGAAGGAGATTTGAATGATGTTAAAAATGAAATTTATCTTAACATTTACAACAACCTAACTAACATCTTTAAATCAAAAGGCACCGAACGTGCCATTAGAAATGTTTTCCGGTGCTTCAATATAGATCAGAAATTAATCAAGCTTGTTGTTAATTCGCACAATAATGAATTTTTATTAAGCAACAATCTCCAGCAAGTTCTCGTGAATCAACCCTCTTTGAATTTAAACTCAGATTACAGCATGGGAGGCGTCGTCTATCAGTGCACCGGTGGTGTTAGCAATAGCGAAGCTTTAGGATATATCACTCCTTATCGAGCGACTGGTGGCGGGGGTACCCCACGCGAAGCAGTATATGGTATGACTGCCGAAGCAAATATCATTTTTCCTTATTATAACACGGATTATAATTTGCGCAATCGACCCGACAAGCGCGTTTCGCTGTTCGGGATAACAACGGTAGATACCGGTAGCACCGATTCTAAAACCGGCGCCAATACAGGATTTATTGTAGGGAACACAGCCAACTTTCAAGTGCGCGCAGTCAAAGAAGGGAGCGATTCTAAGAATATTTATTTTGAACTTACGTCTGCCTACGGCCCAAATTCGGGTCATTTCCCGTATCTTACCAGCAGTAAATTCTTAGATGTGTATAATAACGAAGAATGGAACCTCTCAGTAAGGGTTAAGCCATCCGATTACCCCTACAGTAGTTTGGTATCCGGATCCGGCTATACCGACTCATCAGCCACAGATATCGTATATGACGTTATTTTTCACGGCACCAATACCTTATCCAATCGTGCTCTGAACTCATTCACAGTTAGTGGTACGATGACAAGCAGTGCAGGTGTTGAATTCCTTGGTCGCGCCAAAAGAATGTATGTGGGTGCCGAAAGAACTAATGTAACCGGCGCCCTCCTATATAAATCCGATGTCCTGATCCCAACGGCACGATATTGGCTTAAATACCTTGATAACAGTACCCTCCTTAATCACTCTTTAGATTCTGATAATATTGGCATTTCGGCATCCATTGAAAACATATCGGCGATAGATACAAAAAATAGATTGCACGATATCGCTAACCACAACATGCTAGCGCTGGACTGGAAATTTAATTTAGTTACCGGCTCAGACGCCGGCGGCCATTTCACAGTGCAGGATTTTAGTTCTGGATCCGCAGAGATTAGAAATAACTTTGGGTGGGCAGGTAAGATCGCTGGCTATCAACATCCAGGTCTTGCAATGGGATTCGCTACATCTTCAGCCGATGTAGTAAGTCGAGAACCCGTCAACACTTACCGATTTGTTAGCCCAGAACAAGTAATAGCCTCAGACATGGTGAATATTTTTGATGACACTGATCTATTATTTGAACCAAGCGAGAACATACCGAGCTATTTTTACTCTATTGAAAAGAGTATGTATGGCGCCATTTCGGAGGAAATGCTTGATTTTATGGCGGGCGTGATTGATTTTCATGAAGTGATCGGAGCCCCCGTTAATCGCTATCGTATTAATTACAAACAAATGGAAGCTTTACGTAGTACGTTTTTCCGCCGTGTTACCTCCATTAAAGAAGTTGAAAAATATATTGATTATTATAAATGGTTCGATGAGTCAGTCTCCGACATTATTAAACAATTGATCCCCGCTACTATAGATTTCGGCGGAGACGTATCCAACATAATTGAAAGCCATGTCTTAGAGAGAAATAAGTACAAATCTGTATTTCCCACTCTTAAATTCTATGATCCAGATCTTGATGTTTTCATGCGCGGCATTGGCCCGCTAACCTATGAGATGCCCGGCGGACTTTCTCCGGTTGGAGAATCTCCGCGTCCAACGCGTAAAAATGAGCTATTTTGGAAAGCACGCGCCCTACCGTCGGCTCCTGAGATTACATCCGGCAATAGTACCATTGACAGTCAGCGACGTAAGTTCAAAGACGTTATTTATACTACACCGCACTTGGATCAATCAAAAGTAATCCTTTCGAAAGATGACGGTGTGCGCTATCTGCAGGGAAGATTTCCAGTCCGAAATTTTGCCCCGACCAACAAATTAAAATTTGATGTTCCGAACATTGTTAGCTCTAGTATTCGCGGCGGTGTCAACTTCGAACAGCAGAAGAATATTGATTTCGTTTACACCGCATTGCGTCCGGCAGGTCCTGTAAACACTGCAGCCGTCGACGGCGGACAACTGTTTGTTCCGGAAAATGTTTTAATGGCGTTTTCTTCAGACTTGCGCCCGAGATCGGAGGTTCGACCCCAAGGGGTACCCCAATCAGATGCGTCAGGTTCGTATGGCGTTATTGACAAAACAAAGAAATATTTTAAAGTAAATTATGGACGTGAATTTCAGAGCGATAACAACAACTACTTTAACGTTAAATCAGATTTTGGACTTCCCTTTAACATCATCAGTTCGTCGGTGACTACGGGCTACAATGCCCTCGTGGTAGAACGAGTGACAGGCAATCTTGAAATCACGAATCTCCACAATGATGTCTATGGCAACTCCATGGAGCGCCCCATGCAAGGTGCATGGCCTGAGCATGCAGTTGGTGGCCATCAGTCTAGACACATTGCATTGAACATTAGCGGCTCAGGAAAGAGCGCCACATACCGTGGTCTCGACGACGACACTACCCGGGCGGAAGCTTGGAGAATCTTGTTAGGTCGGTGCACCGACGATCAAGGTGCCATTGGGATGGTAGGTCCGGATTATCCATTCCTTCATCAGAACCAGCGCCACTACACCATCGTAGGGTGCGCGAATACCAACACCAAGGCGGCATACTGGACCAACACGACCAATGATAGTATCATGGCGAACACCAGCTCTGCCGCTGCACGCGCTTTCGTAACGGGCTCGCGGACCAATGGAGGATTCACATTTACCGGGTGGCTTCGCTTCCCGCCTAACACGGAATCGCCAGATTTCAGCGATATTTGGTCTGTCGGCCGCTGCGGTGGCACCAGCGAAGGTCTGTTTTTGTTCAAGAAAGGCAAATCAGCACCCGCCGGCAGCAGCGCCTGCGCCGGGTCTGGTAGTGGCAACTGGCTTGGACTCGACGTTCAAACTCGCTCCACAGATAATGCCTCCGGCGGCGGAACAGCGCGCCAGATTCAATACCGCGCATACTTGACTGGGAGCCCCAACGTTTTGAATGATGGAGATTGGCACCACGTAGCAGTGGCGTTAAGCGGCACGAATGGAAGCCTTTCATCGACCCTTTCATGTAGTATTTATGTCGACGGTACTAAACTTATAAGCTGTCGGAACGACACCAAAGTAGTTCAAAACTACTTTGATCAGAAAATAGAAAACTTTGGCTCCACTGGATTCATGCATTACGGCGCCGGAGACGCATTCAACTTTTCATCGACTGCCACCATCCCATATCAAGGGGACGAATTCATGGTAGTTGGAGGTAATTCATATACGTCCACCACCAATCAAACAAGCCCATTCAGTGGCGCCATGGATCAGTTGGTATTTTGGACAACACCGCTGACGGATGCTCAAATATCTATAGTCTACAACGACGGAGTGCCGCCAGATATTACAGGATCGTGCCTTGACCTTCCTAATGCCACATACCTGCATGCGTGGTACAAGATGGGTGAAGGCGCCTCGCCAGCAGGCACTCAAGATGACGATATTCCCGCCGGCGGTAATGATGCCTTTTCCAGCGGAAGCAATGTCATCTGGGACATGTCCGGTAAACAAAACCACATGTGGACTTTTAACCCAGCCGGCACAACGGCAGCGCCCCAAATTGATTTGTCGACCGGTACCGGTTATACACCATCGAGTGTTAAGGCAGGAACCACTGAGGTCTCCACTCTAGATCACTTGCGCTCCCGTCAATACCCCGCAACCTCAAGCCAAAAAGCTTATCTCTATCGAGATTTTATAGCTAAAACCCCATATGTGTTTAAGAATATTCAGGAAACTACTTCCTCTCGGGGAACAATTCCAGGCAACTATAAGCACAATTATCAAATTGTAGCAACAGTTGGTGCGTGGTCTAACCCTCGGCACTTCGTGGATAATCAGCCCACTCTCCCTGCCGTAGTCACAAGTTCAGGCGCCACAATCGTCAATACGTATCTGAGCCGCCAGCGCACACAGAACAGCCACTTTGATTGGGTGGGAGACTATTCGACCGCCTACCTCACTGGAGCGAAAAGTAAGTCAGTTATTACGGCGCGATTCTCGAATCCCGGCGGTATTGGACAGATGACTCGCGGATTCCAAGATTTCAGGTCGACAGAATATTCAGTTTACAATCAAACCAATTACCGAAATCTCAGTCTCTTTATGGAATCTCAAGTTTCCAATGTGGTATACGGCACTGCGTCGTACGGGTGGGACACTAAACCCAACACCGTCGGTAAAACCGCATCAGCCCCCCAAATTGTTGGACGCGTTGATGACATTCTTGGCAAGGGTGATGGTCTCCGAGCACACCTTAGTCGCCACACGGCGAAGTTTGGTCGCGATTCACTCTATCAGGCAGGCACAAGTGATAGCCCGACCGCCCCGCGTGCCCAGCAGGCACCAGGAGCCACTTATGTACAGTGGCCCAATTTCCACAAAGTACACCGGAACACTTTACCTAGATTTGAACTAAACGCTGCAGGGGTTCCGGCAACAGCTAGTGTTCATGACAACTATTTTGTACAGCATCCGATCCCGCGATCAGATAAGCAGTATGCATGGATTACAGGGTGCTTGGATGTCTATACCGGCTCCAACGACTATCCAATGCCAATTAGGTATTCAGGATATCAGCGTACGGGACCAATTTCTAACAAAGCATTTTATTCATCTTCGAGAGGGTATGAACCGTTCTTTAATTTTGTGAGCGAATCTCAAGTCAGTGGCGCTACCGTGGGATCGGCAGCACTTAAACTTAAGCAGCCGATCGCCCGGCTGGTGGCACTGGTTCATGATCCAATTCGCCTATCTTCTGCGATAACAAGTTCGAGCCCGTATATTTATATTCCGGCACGTGCCCCCACCCATTATGGTCCGGTGTGCAATATAGTGGGATACCCAGTCTATTCGCGGACCTCGACCTCTGCGCCCGGTCTAACTTATCCGCTGGGATATTATATAAATAAAAATTTCCCCATGGGATCTCCAACGCTCGATCCGGATGATCTAATTAAGAACATTGGTGGCAATGAGAACGCCAACGTTTTTAATCTTGTGATGGCCAAGCGCGAGAATAACTATGGCTGGACATGGCGATCTTCGCCCATGAGGCGCGGAATGGATCAGCCAATTCTGATGGAAGAGAAACGCAGAAACTTACTGTCGGCGGCATCAGGTACACTCATGAACCACTATTGGCTCCCGCCAATCTCGGTTGCTGGTCGACCAGTAAAGGCGAATCTCCAAACAGTTTATAGAGACTCAAAAACAGGAGACCCAGTTAAAACTACCAATATGTCATTTAAGGTATCGCATAATAATGAAAAGATTTTCTTCAACAATTCTGTTCTAAACAATTTGGTCAATATCAACTATGCAGATATTGTAACGCCATTCAATAATTTTCTGGAAGCCACCAAGTCGCCCGATCTCAAATTGAACTGGGTAATTTATGGAGAAACGATTTTTCCTTCTCGGCGAAACGAATTTGTTAGCTCGTCGATGCGTCGCCAAGGATATGATAACCATTTCTGGCGCGCCAGTCGCAAAGATCGAACCAGCGATCTTTATGGCACATATGGTAATGAAACTCACACTTTCAACTCTATTCAAGCAAATAAAGCCATTTTGAGTATGTGGCCGTTGGATGCGCCGTCAGACTTTTTGACCCGCACAACAGCAGTGTTAACAGCAGCGGGACTCCGATCCCCGGATCCGGGCCCCGAGGTGTGGCTATATCGGGAGGCATTTCTTCTGCCGAGTATCAAAAACTACGACAAGCAAATACCGCCGGCGAACTTCAAAGCACCTATTTCAGCTACTTTACGGGTTGCTTTGATGATGCTGGCTTCGAACCAGCCGCAACGACCCGCTACAACAATTATATCAACAATGGAATTATTGATAATCCCGGCGGAACACTGTATCCTTCCCAATCGATGGTTTTTGCGACTTGTGATCAACTCACTCTTAGCAGTCTTTATGCGCGAAAGCATATGAATGCAGCACGATATTCAGTCGTCACACCAAACAGTATTGTAACAGAAGGCACCGGCGTAATGGGATACTACTACAGTGGCACCAAACACAATAACCGTCGATATTATGAAGATGTTAGTTATAACACTTTTAAGAGTGGTGGCGCGTTCTTCCCCGTTCAGACGTATTCCGGAGAAGCCCTCTGGGAAGCTCCCACTGATGCGGGAGTATTGAGACCCGCCGGCACCTCCAAGCGTTTATATGGTGTCTTCCACACCAGATCGATGGAGCCGTGGGGATTCGACACCTATACTGATTACATTCAAGATATGAATCTTGTAGCCCGCGGCTTCTCCGTTGTACCAGAGTTTCGGATTAGCGAACATGTCGAGGACTATACCACATACGGGGCAGTTCCAACGGAAGAGAATTTGGATATTCTTACGATCCCCGGCACCGGCATCACCAGCGCGACCTCCTCCTTCTACACAGATTATTCTAATAGTGAATTTTTAAACGATTTTCTAAATATAAAGGAAGACACGCTACTTGGTGCCAAAGAAGTCAGATTGGTGTGCAGCGCTGCAATCCGATACAACCCCTACAAAGGATTTTACCCAGTTCAGAGAACGTTAGACCTTAATAGACGTTTCTTGTCTTCGTATGTCGATTATATCAATGTTGGCTTTGTTAGTGGTGGTACCGGATATGTCGATTCCTTCATCACCCCCGAATTCGACGGCGGCAATTTTGCACCACTGTGGCGTACGATGTTCGCCCCGGGCTTGATGTACAACACAATCAAATCGGGCATGGCGATCGATTATCCGGTTGTAACCGAGGGGCTTAAGTTAGGGAAAAAGCAAAATTTTGCAGGAATGGATCAAGCTTGCGGTCTTTACCCTCTCGTTAACACTACCGGCGCCTTGAGCCACCGCGATTATGGCTATAAAGGCGGAGAATTCTTCGATAAACGGCTTCCATTTGAGACGCTGGTGAATCCCACCCAATATCTCGATGGACTTACTATACTTGATTTAGAGTCTCACCTGTCGTCTGCTGTTCCGTTTACATGTTCGTGGACCAATGGCGGCGGAGATGTGGGACTATATCCGATGATGGCATCTAATTTCTTCGGAGAGGTAGGGAACTTCTTCTTAAAAGACTCAGGATTTACTCGCCTAGAGAGTAATGTGGTACCCACTGATTTGCGTTTTGAAACAGGGAGTGTATACGGCGCCAGAATTCGTATGAATAGCACGACTAACGGCATGCGAAATTATACCTATGAGGAAGATTCAAGAAATCAAGCCGGCTTCGGCAAATCAGCCTCCGGCTCCTGGGCGCCGTGGGGCGCCCGCGTATTCACAGCTTCACATCCAAGCACACATCCATACGAGGGAGGATTCATCCGAGAACAACGTGGCTGGGGTCCTTGGTATCCAGTTCCTCAACATCCAAAAAACTTAGCGATGCGTTATGAGTTTAAGCAGAATTTCATAATGTATAGCCGACCAAGCGCTTTTGGTCCTCCCGTCTCTGGGCGATCTCACACACATGCTGTATCTGCGTTGACCGGAGCGAAACACGGCACCCTAGACTCCTTTGAGGGATACAATTGGGCATTTACCCCCCCCTATACCAACGGCGAATGTTGGGCAGACTTAATTTTCTGGCCAAAAGGCGACAAGAGTTATGATCTAGAACAAATTCTTGCCGAAACCCACGTTCGATATTGGCGAGTAGATCCGGGCCCAAGAATAACCGCACCCGGCGCCGCCGCAACAACATGGCAAACAGCCTTAATCGAAGGTGGTCCGGGATCCTACCTTGGAGGAGATAATCCTATCTATGGGGGACCAAACGTTAATTCTAATGCAATGCAGCTAAGCGCGAGCTTGAATTTATTCGGAGTAGAGCCTGTGTTTAAAGTCACAAAAGACAAGTTTGGTGACGTCTTGGGAGTCACTTCTGAGGTTCTGGGCAAGAAATGGATTATTCAGCCTAAGTTTGAAACCCCTATTTTAAACTTCTGCGATGAAGACATGAGCATGGCCGGCGCATCGGATGAGCAAGGTAGGAATCCCCGACCTATTTCAGTCAAAGCCGGCACGCTAACATTGCCTACATATGGGTCAGCGTCTGTACCTCGCGGTATGTGGCATCAATTTGGTTCTATTCCGGTTATCCCCGAGAAGGGAATCTTCATGGATATTGGACCTATTCCCCAGCGCTGGCTAAAATATCACTATCAAGTACTCAACACAGGCAGCATCTACAACAACTATGACTTGTCAGGCACTCGTAGAAAGGATGTATGGTCATATATGAAGCCCTTGTCTGAACTTGGCGGTTTTGAACGCACCGGTCAGCAAAAGCGCCTTGGAGAACTGAAAAACGAAGCTTCGATCAGAGAAGCGGTCGTTGCAGTTCCATACGTTGTAGGCGGCACTCCTCTAGATTCGGAAACCGCTGGGACTCCATCATCCGCCCTGTTGAAACAGTTTATTGAAATTCCCGAAGATAGATTGCAAGCAGCCATGGCTTTGAGGGGATCCCGCGAAGGAGATAGTTTGGCTGCAGCAGGGTCGAGCATTCGAAAGCTAATCCAGAAAATGGAGAGATATATACTTCCACCACCTTTTGATTTTGTCAATAACCGCGATCTTACGCCGGTAGTCATGTATATGTTTGAGTTTGAATATAAATTCGATCGCGACGATTTGTCGTATATGTGGCAAAATCTTGCTCCTCGAAATTCAAAGAAGATGTTCTTTACACATAGTTCGATTGCGCACGAATTAATGCCAACTGAGCTTCTTACCGAGAAAGTCTTACTTGAAAATCAAGAGTTGCGCTGGATGGTATTCAAAGTTAAGCAGAGATCAAAAGCGGAATACTATGATATGATTCCAGCCCAAGCTGGCGCCGCCTCTCCCGACATCCCAGATCCAACAAAGATTTCGCCGACCGGCTATAAAATTCAATATAACTGGCCGTATGATTATTTATCTTTCGTAGAGCTAATTAAAATGGATGTGGAAGTTATGTATAAGGCAGAAGACGTCGCGACAGAGCCCGAAATAACTCTGGGAGATGATTCCAGCCAATCTCAAGATGAAGAAGCACTGAAGAAAGCAGAAATTGCCGCAAAGAAATCGGCTATAACGACTGAGCGCGCCAAGAAAGAGCCAAGTAAGACTGTGAAGACGAAGGGTAAATAATGGCCAAATTTCTTAACAAAAAAGAACAAGTAATTGACTTTAGGCTTACTCCGTATGGAAAATATTTATTGTCTATGGGAACGTTCAAGCCGGTGTATTATTCATTTTTTGATAGTGAAGTACTATATGATGGCGCATATGCCGGTATTACCGAGAGTCAAAATAGTGTTCATGATCGAATTAAGAAAAATACCCAATATTTAGAAAGCCTGGTGTGTTTCCGCGAACTCGAAACTTCCCCCCCCTACTCTTCCGATTACAAACAATCAATGGGGGCGCGCTTTAGTTTTGATATTGCCGGCGCCGAAGCAAAGATGTTCGATCGCTTAAGCGCCGACGCGACGTTCGGCGGCACGCTCGCAGGAATATCCGGAGAAGGCGCCACTCCCGAATCCTTGTACAAATATCTTCATCAGGTACCCCGCGCCGACGCTTTTAAATTTGAATCAGCCATTGGCGATGCTAGGTTTGATGGAAATAAACAACAAAATGCACCGGCGTGGAAGATTGTAACACTCCAAGGGATGATATCTTCATCTGCAGCAGAAAATATTGATTTTTTGTATGAAAAGTCGTGGGGACGCAACGAGCAGAAAATCCCCCAGATCGACATAGACGCAAACTATAATCTGCGCGCCGCAACAAGAGTGCTGAATCTAGATCCGAATAGCGTCAGTGATATATTGGGTCAAACACAGACATTTCCCGATGGAAATGTGGTAGAATTAGTCCAAGATAATATTCTGGTTTATGCACAAGAAGTGAATACTGAAATTTTAAATGAAAATTTTGATATTGAAGTGTATGAGGTGGAACGAGTACAGGGAAATTTTGGAAATGGAATTATAGAGATCAAAACAGATCCATCACAAGGAGACACTATAACGATTGCAGACGGCACAGGCGCCTCAAATACATATGAATTCCGTTCGTCATATACGTCAGTTGCTGTCGGCAATGTGTGGGTGCCTTATTATCCGGGCGACGACAAGTCCGATGCACTATCCAGCTTTAAAGACGTTTTCACTAACTATATGCGCACCCCCGGCGGATCTATACCGGCATGGGCAGCGGTCGATGGAATATCCACGGCAGAGGCATATAAAATAGCTTGGAACCTTTATTTGAATCTATATATCACCGATCACATTTATTTGGATAGCTCGACCGGTCTAGCCAAAATTAAGTTCGAGATTAAGAGCAATATTGGCGGATTGAATGCAGATAAGGGCTCTCTTAGTTCTACTGCTCCCGATTCGCGAATAAACGTGTCGGGGATCACCGGATCTACCAATACTATTGAAACGCTGACGCGAAAAGATTTTGCCTCGAAAAACGCACAAATTGTCAATGGTTACATGGTAAGCCCTCATCAAACCGTAAATTCTAGTACAAATTTAGGCACTGGCAGTGTAGAATATTATTTTGATGTCTTTACCGATATGGAAGTCAATCGAACGCTCGCTTGCCGCGGCGCCCAATTGTATGACAACAATTCATACTATTTAGATCTGGATTTCGAATGTGAATCTGAAGAAAACACGTGCGCCGCCGATGATCCAAGTTTTTATGATATTTACGGAAAAGTAGTGGAGGACCCTGATATATGTCAATAGATACTGAAATTAATTCAAAAGAATTGTTTGGAGATAAATACCCAACGGTTTTCTTCGACAAAGTGGACGTTTATAGCTTATCCCAAGCCGGCTATTTGGACCTCGTGGGAGGACCTACAGTTGCAATGTATTCAGGCGCATCAGCATTTTCTCATTTTACCCAACATGCAGACTCAGAGCAGCTGAGTTGGATATGGAAAGGGGACATAAATTCCGACTTTACGTCGAAATCGACCGGTCATTTAGCTGTAGGAGAACACCGTGATGCGATGCTCGAAGAAGGCGGACTCATCGCGACAATAGAGGACACCATGGCTTTGGAAGACCCGTCCAACCAAGATTTGCAAAGAACATTTGATGTGGCGGTTAACAGTTGTAGCATTTATCTGACTTTTGCTCCTGATAAAACTGCTGACGAAATAGAATCATATCTCAGCGTTTCAATTCCTGATTTGCAGGTTTTTGTTGTATACAATGCGTGGTATCCTTTTACGTCACAAGTGACCAAGGGGACGTTAAAGTTGTATGATATTTTTAAAGCCCGAGATGCTACAGCGACTCACGCCTATGATCCCGATCAGCCGAATTATATGGCGATTTTATCAGAAGAGTTTCAAGGAGAATATCAACAATCCTTGGAGAGCGTTATATCACAATATGGTGCTGATCTGGGTTATACTTATCAATCCTCCGATGTACAAACCGCTGCATCAAGGCTGGCAGAATTGATTAATTTGGCTCCTCAAATTTGGGCCCCCCAAATACAGAGACTTAGGCTAGGTGACATTATTAACGCCAACAGGGTTATCCTCCACGAAACTGCACCTAAAGGATTCATTATCGAAAAGAAATATGATTCGGATGGTAATATGATTGTCCGCATCCCCTTTAAGACTTCATTTTTGGTACCTATATACACAGCCCAACAGAGCCTTATGACGTCGATGATGGCATTCACAAGTTATACTTCAAATGGTGCCGATGGTGCGCTGGCATACCAGTCAATATTGACAGAGCAAGATTGGAAACAGAGCGCGATAAACCCGCAACACGAAGAAGGATCTCCAATACTCGGGGAGGCCCGGGTCTTCAGCCCCTCTTATGGCGAAACCGGCACCGGATTCAGAACGGAGGACTCTGAAGGAGACCTAACGATCGTCGCCGCTGCATTTCTTGGCAAAGGCTCGACAGATGCAAATGTGTGGCGAAAATTATTTAATAGCGGGTGTGGAGATATATCATATGAGTTGGTTACATCCAGGGGGCAAATAAATTCAGATGCTCAGCCAGCCTATGTATATGCCACGACCGATGAACCTTATTCCGGAACGGTTATTCAGGCTATCAACGGTAAATATTACGCCACAACTGAAGGGGTTAGCCAAAAAAAATTAGAAACCGTTCTGAATGCATTGATAGAGAAATACTCAGAATTCGCGCTCGGTAACGACGATTTGAATCTCAATGTGGCAAACTTAGAGCGGATCTTGATCTCACACCACAATGCCGTTAATCTTATCCCTCGGCTCGGTACTTATCGAGGGGTTTATCCCGATAAAACCTCTACTACAATGTCGGGAAAGTTTTATAATGAGTTTAAAAAGATTTTAGCAAAAATGGATATAGCAGTCAAACAAGAAAAAAGATTGAAAAAGATCTTAACACTGAATCCAGTAATCGAAGATCATAGAGGGTATACAGTTAGAGCCGTCTGGGCGCCCCCTGTTAACAGTGAGGACTTGGACGCAGGGCTCACCAGTTGCAACACCGGAGCTATTAATAGCCAAGGACAGATGCGCTACGGCACCGATATGCTGGTACCTGATACGGGATTAAGGGAGGGAGTAGGGATAACGCTCCCCGGCGATCTCTATTTTAACGTCGGGTTCGACATGGAGAAGTTAGCCCCGGTCTATAATTTTATCCCCGAGGCGTGGACCACACAAGCGCGCCTGGCAAAATTAGTACAGCCGGCTTTTGGATTAGTAAGTGATTTTATGGAATTTTTACTTGAAGAGCAATTTGGAGGTACCGGATATATGGCCGACCCGGAAGCCATTCAGGCGCAATGGTTCGGCCGAGAGACAGATTTTTGGGGAGATCAGGAATCTCAAACCAAAGGAAACACGATCGTTCAAAATTCAGGATATTGGTTTTTTGATTGGGAAAAGGCAGTATCCAATCATTCTCATTTGGGACAAATATTTGATGTAACACGTCTAAATAGATTTTTGGGGTATAAGGTACCCTATTCGTTTTTTCCCATGGAAGAAGCCCACATGTTTCGACGTGAAGTGGTATTCACCACGAACGCTTTAACCGAAGAAGATGCCTATTCGCCGGACGGCGGCGCAAGACAATATAAGCTTATGCATTTTTATAGCACGCTCGACACGACGAAGCCGTACCCGATGAGCAATGGTATGTATATCGTAAGCGACGGTACCGTTACTCGGGACACTGGCGATGAAGACATCCAAGACTTGCCCTATTTGATACCCGCAGCGTGGACTATGAACACAGGGGTTACGACGCTTGAAGCCGACCAAGTTTGGAAGACCGACGGCTACAACGACACCGCTGTAGCAAGCTTGATTCCAGACCAATACACCAGCCTCGCCGACGATTCAGGGTTTACTGGAATTGCCACTCAATTGGGAGAGGAATATAATTATATGGTGGCCGCAGGTAATGAACAAACTGCCGAGTATGTGGAACTTAAACATATCAATTTTGATGTATGTAACCCAGATCCCAGCCAAAGATTATCCACAATGAACACAGGAAGAATAGAAGGAGGGTACAGACTTGCATGCTTTCAGTATAAAGATTTTATGGACGACGATGTTGCCTTTCACAACACTCTCGGCGCTACAGCCGAAGGTCCTCTAGGTCCCACTCCGAGCAACTGGACTAGTCGCTATTATACCAGTGTAAAGTGCGACGATCGATCACGTCAGGGGTATGCGGATATTTACGGAATTGTTAAAAAGACATACGAACAGCTTGTTAAATATCACGAAATAGCCCAAAAGGAATGTAATTTTGATGTTGTTACTCATGCCTTTACACCAATGTTTAAAGATTCGATGGCAAATACCTACCCCGTTCCGGAAGAGCATCCATGGGCAGCTGCGGCATACATGTACGAAGCAATGCGCCAAGTTCTTTATGGGATTTATGGAGAAAAAAGTGGTGGAAGCTTCTCGATCGAACAGACTAACTCCGTAAAAGAAGCTATCACTCAAGCGGCAGTACGCTGGAACCATCGAATTAATCCATATACAGGTAGTTTAAAAGCTCTCCAGCGCTTTAGATATGAGTTTTTATTGTTGTTGAATGATATATACCCTCAAGCAGAATTGAATGTGGATTCACCGCCGCCAGTCGCGGATGCCTTTGGTGAGGAAACGTTGCCCATATTTAGAGATTTGTATATTGCCGGGCATATTGACCCCAGCATGGATTATACTTCAAACCCCATTTATGAACATGCATTAAACCTGACTCTTCCAGCCGGCTGGTGGGACCTCGACGGCGATACGAAATCCGCAAGTGAGGCAGCATTTTGGCAGTTTTTTGCGGGCAACGATCCTTATGATCAATTTCCTCGCGTTTTTAGCGGCGCCGATCCTATCGACAGTCCCATATACGGCAACTTGATGCTCTCTGGCTTAACCAAGTCAGATTGGAGTAGCCCCACGACCATTCCCTTTGGCGCCAACAATCTGATGTCCGGACAAATTCGAATTTTAATTGAATTAGATCACGATCATAATCCGGCTACGGACTTCGCGGATGAAACCTACGCCGCCGCCGTCGAGGGTGCCCGCAACGCCGGCATTCTGTCGTTCGCTATGGCAGGGTTAGTAGATCTGGCAACCCTCGCGGGATCGACTACTTTGGGTCTTGAGTACCCTGACTTTGGAACGCTGTACCCCGGATGGCTCCCGCAGTGGCTCTCCGGCATAGCCAGTGGTTACACCGGTCCCGCTCACTGGATGACCTACCACGAGAACGACCCGGAGGTTGCAAGGAAACGACTACAATATGGTTCAGTTATATCCGCATGGGGCGGCTCAGGAGGCACCGGTGGCATGGGCGGGCAATACCCCCCCCTCATGGGACCCAGCGGCGAGCAGATGGTTGACTATCCGTTCAACCGGCTGACCCAGGAGTACTCCGGGTTTCGCCTGGACACCGTTTCCTCGGATGATATCGTCGCAGGTACCGCCGCCACCTTCAATGCGTCCCACTCGGGTCTGGTGATTGATGTTGACAGCGCGGGCTTCAAGGCTAAGTGGAATGAGTACGCCCACCCGGCTATTATAGTAGGAATATATGTGGGAAATTGGTGGGGCGAAGCCACGTACCACTCGATGATCTTGCAAGGAGGCGACATCGATCTTCTGACCGGTTGGACCAAATTGAAAAACGTCGATGGTTACGATCCGCTGAGACTACTTGATTATTTGGGCCACCAAGTTTTGGGGTACTATCCGGAGGAGTTCCCCGTCGACACCAACAAGGTTGGTTGGCTGAATGGAGGTCGGCATCTCACAAACGTTTCATATTGGAACAACCCGGACACCTCGGGGTTCGAACCCGGTCCTCGGAATCAATTTACGTTTACTAGCTATGGTCCCGATCCCATGTCGCTGCCCGCGGGCAACCATAACCATGGCACATGGGGGTCGTCCGGAGGCAGCGGAAGCGGCATCAACCTCAAACTAGCACGCTGGGAGCGAACTGCCGGTGAGCCTCGTTCGTAGAACACAATTTAATAAATAATTACACAAAAGAATATATACTTATAAAGGAGAATCAAAAATGTCAAATGGACTGGTAACTGGTCAGCCAACTAAGAGCGAAAAAAGACAACAAAATTTTGCAATTCAAAATGGAGGGTTGGTTAATCCTGCGCTCACCCCCGTTCGTGCTAGCATTGTGGCGGGACTAAGCATGCTAGAATTCATGGAGATTGTGCCATTCTCGCATAAACAGGTTTCAACTAACATGTTAGCACATGGCTTGCTGGGGGGTATAGCGTGCAGTGTTAGTTCTGAGGGATCCTCGTATTCGCTTCTCTTCGAACAGACAGATAAAGAAGTTGTAGTTAATCCTAATATTTTAGATTCTCAACTTTATGCGACGCTCGCTCCCAAGACCATATCTGCACTCGATAAATTTATAAACCCCGCAGATGCCTTTTATACGCGAGATGAGCCCATCACTAGAGGTTTGATAGAATATAAACGCAAACGAAAAGGGATAGCCCAAAAAACTCAAAAGGGCGGTGACATTAATAAGCTTGCATCCGCCATCATACAAACTAACGCAACAGAAAACTCCCGCAAGAAGAGTAAATATTTCAATAACGGATTGGTTGAGACGGCAAAGCAAAGGATTAAGTATTAAAAATGGCTTCCCGAGAATCTGAAAAACGCGTACTCGAATCTCTCACAACCGCAGGGGGAACAACTGGCACCTCTTCTAGCATGTACCAGCAAGCTAGAGAAATATTTGGAGTTCATTTGGACGATCAATCAGAGATTGAGGTATATAAAATCTGGTATGGCACGCCCGAAATCGAAAAGGATGGATTTCTTTCGCCGGGCTCATCATTTATGCCGGCCTATAAAGTAGAACAAACTTCTTATACCGCCAAGAGTGGAGAAGAAATCGTAGCCGCCGGCACAGATCACTGGACCACGATGTATGGCGACGACATAGTAGCGCTCGGCGCAGGGTATCTGGCTGGCGGCGAGGAAGGCGCCGTAGCAGCGCTAGCGGAGATTTCCCCAGCGCACTCCGATCTAGAGTCTTACGGGCAAAGCCTGGACTCCACCATGACCCGGGATCAACTTTTAGCCGCGCTGGAAGAAGTAACCCAGTTCGAAGTCCAACGATCCGTCATTACCAACCCTAGTCTCTCTGACGGGACTCCTTACGGGGATAGTCCCCATCTAACGGACACCTACGAGGAAGCCGAAGCATTTTTGTACGCGGAAGAAAACGGTTACAAAGAAGAGCAGTTTTCATGCATCATGGAATATGGCACAGTAACCAACTGGAAGGACGTCGGGTATGACTCTATGACTGGTTATGTGGCCGAAATCGCTGGCCGCGCAACCGAAGACGGCGGCTACGGCGGCATCGTCTCCGGAGACGTCTGGGGGGGAACGCTGACCGGCGGCGGCGCAATGATGACTCCCGATGCGAATATTGCAGGAACCGATCGTACTGTATTTATATTGGAGCCGAGAGCAGGAATAACACCGGTACTAAACGTCGCCTATAAATTTCCGACGCTTGTGCTCACTGAAACCGAGGATAATCCAATAATGCATGGTCCCGACAGCGACCTGGCAGGACAAATAATATTGCGCGATGAAATCGACGGATTACCATCGTGCAGATATGGCAAAGCCGTAATATTAAAATACTCCGAGCCCGGGTCAGGAAGCCGACTCGGAGATTCTATGACAGAGAGATGGAAAAGCAGAGAAAAATCGCTTGAAGATTGTCAGAACTATATCAAAGAATACACTAAAAAAGTAAGCGCTACGATGGCAACGGTCATGAATCATCAGTTTATGCAAAAAAGACAAAAATCTACTACTCTCACGAATACTAACTTGAGCGCACTGGTATCTGGAACTCAAACTGTAGCAACAGCAGCTCAGGCGACCACAGGCGTCGATCTCATCCAGAGGATATCCGAGTCCCCGGAACCATCGTATTAGCCGCCCCTTAAGGATTAAAAAACATGTCTCACGAAACAGATCTGACCTCCGATGCGCCATACAGTGATTCCGGAATCACTGAAAATAAAATTTCTCTCCTTGTCGATGCATCAGTTGTCGATTTCGATTTATTGCGTGCAGCTTTAGGAAACGGATGGATAACTTATGAAGAATATTCCCTCGATCGTCATGGTACTTTCGCAGACTTTATTCAATCACCGCCACAATCCGCAGAGAACCTAAGACGATATGAGGTATTGAGAGTTACTCCATCTTCGCAGATCTCTCCTGAACAAAGAACAATCAATGCGATTGAATTTAATCCTTTTAAAGTTGCACGTATTTCTGATGAGTTAATAATACCTAATTTTACAATTCCAATTCGAATTTACGGATCTTCCAATATTAACGATGACGAACACTGGAGAGCAGTCTGTGCCGGCGGAATATATCGCGGAGCCGAGTATCCGGGTCTTGTGAATACTACTGAGTTATTCTATGATACGTCTCTTACAGTGCCTCTTCCCTATAATCGTCTAGAACTTAATCTTTTGTACGGCGCGTACGGATCCGCCACACCTAAACCGGAAATTGAAATTACAAATGATTATCGCCACTACTACCCGTCGACTAAAAAGTATCAAGATCTGGCAGCGGCGACAAATAGTGAACTTTTATTGCCGAACATTTATGAGTATGAAACTTTATATTATGCTCCCAACTCTGATGTGGGTACCGCCCCCCAAAAAGCTTTTGCATACGAGTCTTTGCTCGAACAATTTGGATCAGCTTCTGTGTCCCGTATAACGAACTTGCCCAACGAATTGGGTGTCCCACTTGGACTCAGTATGTTCAAGGTTGGACGATTCCAAGCAAACTCCATATCTGGTTCCGGTGTGGAGACTTTTCAAAAAACCATGGTTCAGACGATGGAGTATCCCCTTACCCCCGAGGCAGAGCGCTCCATCATCAATCGAAATAAAAATATATTATTTGATGATTATTATTACACCACATCAGTAACTGATAGGGGGTCAGCATTTAGGATTGCTCGCAGCTTCCCCTACTATAATAAGATAGCATTTACGCGGCATGTCCCCACGAACACAGCTGATATGTGGGATGCCGCTCTTTTATCAAACGTTCACTCACTTGAACAAGCAACGGCTGACTGGCTGGTGGCATCGATGACCGGAGATGACACCACGGGGATGTACGAAGCCATGGCGGCAAGAGTGATCTCTGCACACGCACACCTTAGTACTCTTTCTACGGGCTTTTGGGGTACAAAAGGACTGTCTTCTTTTTTTACACAGGCGATTGCTGACAGTGATATGAGTAATCAGTTCTTAGAAAGCCTTAAGAACTTAGTGTTGGGAGAGTATGCGGGCATAAAAATGGAAGAAAGATCCTATTCATGCGCAACTCAGACTCAGTTTCCGACCGGCTCACGTGAAACTTTCGCCATCATGATGAACGGGACAGTTGAATCTAAAGCTTTAAAAACAGTTGACTTCACTCAATTTATGAATTATGCCGCCCAGCACTCTACTGAGGCTATTAGCACCGATGTAACAAGTGTAGGACCAGTCGGGATGACTACGCCCGCCCGGCGCGCCGCAGGTTCTCGGAATGCAACCACAAATGCATCTTCGGATAGATTGATGGGCGCTGTGAGGATGTCTTCGTTCGTTCCCGAAACTCTTATCCCTTATCTTGGTCGTTTTTTTATGGGACCTTTTGAATTAGCCCAAGAAACATATGGACATAGCAGCGTAGAAAACCCCAGCCATGGGTCCTACCAGCTCCCCATGTATCAAGCATTTTTTAATCAACCAACCAACTACAAAGAAGTAGTGGCGTATAGGATTGAAAAAGTTGGAGGCTACACCACTCAAGATCAGACGACAACAGATGTATTGCAGAATTATTGGATATTTAATTCAAATAACGCTCCCCCTGGCCTAAGTTTTTATGATAGCCAAGTTAAATATGGAGAAGAATACACTTACAATGTATATGCATATGTTATAACGGTGGGGCATAGGTACAAATACGGCAATTTGGCGATTTCCAAAAAAGATCAAAGCATCACACATCAAGATGTATATGGAGAGACGGATCCAGATACACCACCATTGCGCCATTGTTTAACTTTCTATAATCCCGCCACCGGAGAAATGGCACCACAAACGTTTTACGATGGTAAAGGCTTAAGTCAGAGAATTACGACTAGTGATTATGTGGGGGTTGTACCTGACATGTTCGATGATCCGTCGACGGGACAAGCAAACTTTGTCGCATTCCTTCAGGGACTCGCCCAAGCATGCGTCGCCTCCGGCGCCTGGAGCGGCCTCCTGTTTGGAATGTTTGATTGGAACGGCATGTGGGATCCAACGGGAACTTGGAATCCTGCCGCCGAACCCTCGCACGGACCTGCACCAGTGCATCTGTTACCTACCAAATGGGCTGGGGACACCGGATTTAGAACACGATATTTGAATTATCTGAAGCGCAAAGAAACTTATGTCGATACCGGCGGCGGCGGGTGGGCTGAAGATGAACATATGAACAACTTCATACAATTAATAGCATCCCCGGGCCGACAGGAATTGTTCATTCCGGAGTTTATGGACATGAACCCTTTCATGGTGGGGCAAGCTCGCTACGAAGAAAAACTACTTATGTCAGCCGGAGAAAAAGAAGTTAATTCTTCACCATTAGCCGTGATTAACCCCGCAGCAACTTCTGCACAAGACATTTCTATTAATCCTTATATTGCAGACTGCAATCTGTTTATAGAGCCGTGTGCTAAATTAATAGAAGTTCCGCTATTTTCTAAAAGTTTGCGAGTTTACGACAACCCTCCAAATGGGGTGACTACAAATCCGTTTCAATACCTGGACAACTCACAAAAGGTCGGTTTTGAGTTAAACTATGATGGATATACCGCAGACTCATTCAGGTTTCCAGAACCCATAACTGATGCTGATATAGATATGAGAGAAGCATATATGAATGCTAAAGATTTCGGACTTTTTAATTTTAAAGAATCCTGCGCTCAACAGCGCACATTAGAAGTATATCAACTAGATGTACGTCCTTCTAAATATACCGATTTTGCCAATGGGTTAATCGCGACCGTAGACCTGAAGATGAATAACTCAAACTATAATCAAATTAAGACCATGATAACCAATACGCTTGAATTAAACAAAAAATATTATTATGTATTTAGATTTGTCAACGAAAACGGAGTTCCCGGATATCCGTCGTCAATTTTAGAAGCAGAATTAATTAATGACGGTGGGTATACCTATGCTAGATTTGATACCATGCTTCCGGAAGAGATGGAAATAGAGGGAGATCACTTGGAGCAAAAAACATTAAAAAGATTAATGCAGATCGTTCCCACCACACAACAATTGCAATTGGACGATAGCGCGATAAACTACGAAGAGATGAACGCCGAGGTGGCCCTCCGGTCCGGTCTGATTAAGGTAGGACCTGCAATCACGGCAGCGGATGATTCAGCTTCCATTTGGGGTAAAACTTTTAAGATTCGCTTAATATCTAAGAAAAGTGGTAAAAAAATAGATTTAAACATTACCTATAATGTGGGGAAAGATCTGACGCCAGCGATCGGATAAGGGATAGATAATTTATGGCTTTTCAAGACACATGTTATTCAATAATTATTGATGCAGTATTAACCGACAAGGGGCGAGAGCGCATGGCGAAAGGATCCTTTGAGGTGGTCAAGTTTTCCTTTGGGGACGACGAAATTGACTACTCGCTGCAGCCAAGTGGCTCTCTTATTGCGGCGCTACATCAGCCCATTACTGAGACTTCTACTCCGGATATCGCGCTAACTGCCTCGGCGATGTATGAGGCGTACGGGAGCAAGGTTTCCAATATTCATTATGGGCTGCTATCGTATCCCAGTCAAGAGATCCTATATCTTCCTATTTTAAAGATGAACAGTAAGGAATTAGTAACCGACGGAGTAGTGCCGAAAGGTGGCTGGGCAGCGGGCACGCCGACTGGCTCTATGGTTTATTTGTCAGTCAACGACGAAACCACCGATAAAGTAAACGAGATTCTATCGGGAACTTTTGGTTTTTTAGAAGCTAGCTCTCTGGATTCGAAGCGTGTAATTATCGAAAGTGGACTAGATTCGATACCAGAATATCCTAGCGAAGCTGTGAGAGATAAACTAGAGCCAGATACGCTTAGCGATGATTATTTTGGAATTACTCTCCCCGCTCGTCAATATTTTTTGGCTAGATTCGGGCTCATGGATTATCACTATACGATTTATGTCGACACCAGATTTATATCTCACGTAATAGGATGTCGATCGTGCGATGCCCAATTTAGGAACTATGCGGATGGAAAAGTGGAGATAAATTTTGAGTCTTCTTATGATTCGATACCGACCAGCGTGGCAACTTCTTTTGAGTCTCACAAGGGGATGATAATTGAAGGAATAGACAATGAGATGGTAGACTTCGCTCACACGCCCGGACCACATGGCTTATCTACTTTCTATTCGTCGCTGAGAGGACCTAAAGGGACAGTAACCGCCTTTAACTTGAATGTGGACAACGATTTAAAAATAAACTCAGCAGGAACTAGAAATTATAAATACACTAATTATGGAGAGATCAATAAAATGATTTTTGACGACATCCATAAATTTGATTATATTGACACGACCGTAGAGGTGGTCGGAAACGCAACTCTATCGAGAACTCAGGTTCCAATTAGGCTCGTACGATATGCTGGAAAATGATTTAAAAAGTTTATTGGTATGTTATAATCAATTTACTAAAAAAAACACTAATTATTATGAAGTGAGGAAAATAAATGGGTATATTAGATAACTCGGGCGACATTATCTTGGACGCTGTGCTGACCGAAACCGGTCGAAAAAAAATGGCCGCCGGCACTTTTAACATTGGCTGGTTTTCATTTGGAGATGATGAGATTAATTATGGATTGTACGATCTAAACCATACGTCGGGATCTGCTTATTATGATTTAGAAATTTTGCAAACTCCGATTATGGAAGCGACTACTGCCAAGAGCGCCAATATTAACTACGGATTAGCCACCTACAACAATCAACGTTTGCTTTATTTGCCAGTGATGATGCGCAATGCTAAAACCGCGCTAAGTGACATAGGCATGACTGCATTGCCGGATGGCGAGATTACCTACGTGGCTGTAAATGACGGATCCACATTTCCCGCACTTAAAACAGCACTTGGAGACGCAAAAGCCATGTTATCCGGACAAACCACCGGTCGAATTATTGTTTTAGAAACGGGTCTTGATACCACAGAGATCGCCGCAACCACTCAGAACCGCAGCGCCTACTTGGCTAATCAAAATTTGCTTGAAACCGGATTCTCAGTTAGCTTCGATAATCGTTTTATTACATCCCTATTGCGCCCGGCCGTGTCTTCGTTTATAGACAACGGAGGAATCAATGGCGGGCTGCAGGCGTCTGTAACACTACGCTCCGGCGAGTCGGCAGGGTCCGGCGCAAACGGAGGTGCGTCACCGCTCTCTAATCGCACTAGGGTAACAATCCCCTCCTTTAGCAATAATATTGTTTATCGCCAAACCGACACCACAGTTGCCACCACCTTGTCGGCAATTACCGGACCACGTGGAAACTGGTGCGGCTTTGGGCTCCTGGTCCGAAGTTTGACCACAACTGATTTTTCGAAACACGGATATACGGCCCAAAATTTGTTTGGGGACGGTAACACTTATAATTATCTCGATACTGAAATCGAGGTTATAGGTACCGGCACGGGCATAACCGATCAGGTGCCAATCCGCATCATTCAAAAAGTATAAATTAACGGAGTAAATTAATGCCAGTAAGAAATTTTGAACCTTTAAATCCAGCCACGGATATTACCAACACTAGAACGTTTTTACACGAAGTCTTGCCAATAACCGGCGCTATCGTAAGTGGAACCTACAACGATGAGAACATTAAGAATTATTCCCATGGAATGTTCCAGTCAGTTTACGACTATCCTTATTTGAGTTCTTCTGCAAACCACATTTTTGATATTAGTATGGGTTATGACGAAAACTCTCCCCATTCGGCATCATCTCATACACAAAACAGCAAGAAGATCAACATGTACAATGAGTTCTCACAACTTATGTTGGGATTCACAGGTTCGGCCAACACTGTTCGGCAATTTGAGAGTGATTTGCGATTAGACGGAAAGGGCGCAATGTCCGGCGGAGTGTTTTTCCTTAGTTTAGGTCGCCTACTTACGAAAGATCAGATCAAGAAAGGTTCAGTGCAGATCACTTTAGGCACCGGCTCTTGGGCAGACCCTTTTGCCTCCACTCGCACTCTTTATGACGCAGCAGCCAAGGTTGATGGAGAAGGCACCAACAACACCCTAGGGGGTGATTATGGGGTCCTATACACATCATCGCTCGATCCTGCAACTGTTGGTGGCGCCGGTCTTGGAATTGTGTTCTACCAATCTGGATTGGTTGTTTTGACGGCATCCGCATTCTCCAACTTGGACTCGGAGGGCGATCCAATCGGACTGGCCGCGGATATCGTGGACTTTAACAGTGGTTCTATTTTGTCGGGCACAAAGCCGACCGGACTGACCTTGGAAAGATCTTTGATGAGTGCTTCTATTAGTGGTAATTGCGACGCTCTTCGACATCGATTGTTGAATGTTCAATTTAATAACACCACAGAAATTAATTCTACTATCTACTTCTGTCGCGCCCCACACAATAAGTTTAACTATAGCGCAAACCCGACTTATTTGAACAATAGCAAGATTCGAGTTAAGAACGTGGCTAGCGACGATCCAGTAGCCTATATTACAACAGTAGGGTTATATAATGGTGCTCATGAACTACTCGCTGTTGCGAAATTATCTGAGCCGCTTAGAAAGGACCCTCAAAACGAGTTAACGGTACGCGTACGATTGGACTACTAACATGTCTGTCAGAAAGTTTGGCAAGAATGATGTTATCCACAATACCATTCGGGCTAATCCGAAAGCTCAATTTTTTGTCTACGATGGAAACATCTTCTACAACAACGATCCCCAACAATCGGGTGCGTTTAGCCCAAATATTTTAGATATTGATAGTGGAATTAGTCTGTATGAATATAATATCGATCGAACCCGCGATCTGTATGTTACGGTTAATCCTAACTCCCATGTAAGTTTGGGGAAAAACCCCATTATTTATCCTTTTCTTTCGAAAGATAGCACTCGCGCATCAATTGCAAGTGCTGGTCCGATGGATGCGGCAGCATTTAACGGAGCTTTTCGCTACGGGGATATACTAACAGCGAGTTACCCTCAATCTGGTACGATTACCAGAGAGTATATACCACAGCCAAGTCAATCGCTGAACATTCACTATTACTCACTTAAAAATACATTAAATTTTTATGGTGTTAAAAGTGAACATTATTTAATTTCATCTTCGTATGGGAATAAAAACTTTCAACCGCTTAATTTAATCCACATTCCTTCTTTATTTTATGGCACTCAAATTAAGCCCGGAACCGTAAATTTGAAATGGTATCTCACCGGCTCTTTGATTGGAGAATTGCGCGATTCTAAAGAGAACGGAGAACTTATTCAAGTCGGACCCGCGGGCAGTACCGAATCGGGTTCCGTGGCAGGAGTGGTTCTCTACGATGAGGGCTTCGTATTGCTCACCGGTTCGTGGAATCTATCCCACCTGACAATAGGTCTTAGTTCATCAGGGGTAGCCACCACTCCAAAGTGGACCAATTGGGGCGCCGGCGCCGAATCTATGCTAGCTTCTAATCCATCGGGAGGACCCAGCGCAAAATTGACTCAAGGTAATGCTGGTTCAACTTTAGTATCTGCATCGTTTGATATGTCATTTCGTGGAGTTACTCGTACACAAGTGCTGACAATGTATGCCCGCGCCGGTCGCGGTGAAGTTAATTATTCTAGTAACCCCACCTTCTTAAAATATGGTCAAGAACCTCTTCGACTCACATCGTCACACATATACGAAGAAAATCCAAACCGGCTTATAGCCAACACTGTTAGTTCAAGTTATGGAGATTCAGATTATAGCGCCTCATTCAAAAGACAGGTATACATTTCTAAAATTGCAGTGTATGATATTAATAAGAACCTTGTCGGGGTGGCAACCCTGGCAAGTCCGGTAAAGAAAGAAGAGGCCGAACAAATAGCATTTAAAATCAAATTGGATCTTTAATGAAACCAATAATCATAATTGCACCGGCGGGGCATCGGATTTAGAGTGATCTTAGGAATTGATATATCAACCAGTATAACTGGTTTTGCTGTAATTGGTGATGGGCAACTTCTACATTATAGTTCAATTGATTTGCGCAAGTACAAAGGCGCCTTTGCTAAAGCTGATCGCATTAAAGAGTACATTACTGACTTCTATGAGAACTACCAACTGGATCAAGACAACGATGGTTGGGGAGAGTCCCACCACCCTATTGAACATATTTATATCGAGCAGCCCCTTCACATGTTTATGCGCGGCAGATCTTCTGCGAAAACATTGTCGACTTTGATGACTTTCAATGGTATTGTGTCGTGGCTGATATATGAATTATTTGAGATCGAACCTCAATATATTTCCGCATCTTCCGCACGCAAAAATGCCGGCATTCGGGTACCCCGGGGTTCGAAGGCAAAAGAGGTTGTTTTAAAGCATCTTTTGGAAAATGAAAAAGCTTTTACTATTGAATATACAAAAAATGGTAATCCAAAACCAGAGTCTTACGATCGTGCTGATGCCATTGTGGTGGCAAAGGCAGGATATAATATAGAAAACGAGGATACATAGACACTATATAAAATGTGGACGATTTACCCAGCAACACATATGTCCGATATGAAATTGGGGATATAGTTTGTGAGAGTCTTACGATAATTCCGCCGGAACGTAAGCAATGGATTGGAATTGTGGTTTATGTTGAACGAAATTATTTTGACGGATTGGGTATGGATTATCGCCATCGCACTGATGATGGTGTGGGAATTCACTGGTTTAAACCAAATTATGTCGAGCATCTGCCATCATCAGTAATTGAATTAATTCAAAGATGTGCAATAAAACCGAGTGAAAAAACTTGACATATAGAAATAGCTGTGCTATATTATTAACGATGTCTTTCATCACATATAGGAGAAAAAAATGAAAGTAGAAACCGGACACAATGTTAAGGTCCATTATAGAGGGGTCCTTTCGGATGGAACCGAATTCGACAACTCCAAGACGCGGGGGCAAACGCTTGATTTCCAAGTGGGCGCCGGTCGCATGATTAGGGGATTTGATAATGCTCTGTTGGGTATGACCGAGGGACAGACCAAGACAGTCACACTCGCGCCCGATGAAGCATATGGTCCCCACAACCCGGAAGCACTGCAGCCGGTACCAAAAGAAGCTTTCGGCGACGATTTTGAGTTCCGAGTTGGAGGCACGATTCAAGGAAATGGGCCAGCAGGACCGTTCCTAGCAAAGATTCATTCGCTTGAAGAAGCAAACGTTGTACTTGATATGAATCACCCTCTGGCTGGACAAGAACTACAGTTTGAAATTGAGCTTGTTGCGGTAAGTGGAGAGGACGCCCCCACCACGGCAGAACAAGCTGCAGAGAATGCAGACCAGACTTGATCACATAGCGCTAATTGTTGACAATCCCCAAGAAGCCGCTGATTGGTATATGAACCAGTTCGGCGGCTCCTTACTTTATTGCGACGAGACGTGGGCATTTGTGCAGTTAGATAACATAAAACTTGCTTTTGTGATGAAGGGTCTTCATCCCGCACATTTCGCTTTTAAAGTTGGTGATTTTGATGAAGGTGAAACAATAAAAGAGCATCGAGACAATACCCTTTCGGTTTATAAAAAAGATCCATGGGGAAATATCTACGAATTAATTAAATACCCAGAAAAAACTTGAAAGGCTTTTGCTTGACTTTCTTGATGGAGGGTGTTATTATATCTTTGAGGGCGTATGAACAAAAAAGAAGCATTAAAGATTCTACATGAAGTTATTGGAGACCACCGCCAAACCAGCAAAGCCGAACATTATTTCAAATGTCCTGCGTGCAATCACTACAAGCATAAGCTCGCTGTTAATCTGGATAAGAATGCTTTTCATTGTTGGATTTGTGATTATCGTGGCCGTAGTATTAGGCGTCTTATTAGACGTTTTGGTTCGCTCGTCCAACTACAGAAATGGGACGGAATATCGGACCGGACAGATCTTGAAAGATTTGCTGACTTATTTGTGGAACCAAGCCCTCACACAGACAAGAGCAAAGTGGAACTCCCAGAGGAGTTCGTAAGTCTGTGCACAACAAACATTCCAGCTACGGGAATCTACGCCCTTCGTTATTTGGAGAAAAGAGGGATAACAAGAGAGGACATTCTTAAATGGAAGATCGGGTATTGCTTTAGTGGAGAATATCGCAATAGAATTATTGTACCCTCTTTCGACGAGGATGGCGATTGTAGCTACTTTATCGCGAGATCCTATACTGGAGACTCCTATAAGTATAAAAACCCAAGAGCGTCCAAGGATATAGTGTTTAATGAGCTATTTGTGAACTGGAACCAGGATTTAATTTTGACGGAAGGTGTTTTTGATGCGATGGTTGCTGGAAACGCTGTTCCAATTTTGGGTTCGACTCTTAGATCGAACGCGCAATTGATTCGCAAAATTGTTTTTAACGATACCCCCGTTTACGTAGCGCTGGATCCGGACGCACAATCAAAAGAAAACCGGATCATTAAGATGCTTTTGGAATATGATGTCGAGTTATACAAAATAGAAGTATCGGGATATGAAGATGTGGGATCGATGCCAAAAGAAGTTTTTGAGGAGAGAAAGAATAACGCATCCTTTATCGATAGAGATAACTATTTATTGTTGAATTTGTTATCAACATTATGAGGAATCCACATGAAAATTACAAAATCGCAACTTAAAGATATTATCAAAGAAGAGATTGAATCAGTGTTATCAGAGAAAGATCTCTCTGCGGACGAAAGAAGAGATCTTCCTGATAGTGATTTTGCGCTCCCCGGCAAAGGAGAAGGACCAGAAGGCAAGCAAGCCGGCTCCTATCCTATTCCTGACGAGGAACATGCCCGTAGTGCACTGAGCTTGGTTGCTCAACACGGCACTGCGGAAGAGAAAGCAAAGGTACGCGCTGCCGTGAAGAGGAAGTTCCCCAACATTGACCAAGGAAACGAATAGAAATGAACATCTCCGAAGCCCGACTTCGACAGATTGTGTTAGAAGAAGTTCAAATCCGCATAGTCGAATATTATATTGATCAAGAAATCGCGACTCTAATCGCCGAAGGGGTAAAGGCAGATTGGGATGCCGCCAATTGGAAAGCCCGAAAAAGAAAAATGCGGGATGCTGCCCTCGGCGCCATCGGTATTGGAACGGGCTTCGGCGCCTTAAAGTACGCTACCGATCAACACTCTGACACCAAGGCTGCCAACATAGAGAAGGCACAACAGGCGAATGTTGAGAAAAAATCAACCATCGAGAACAGCGTTGAAGACTTAAACAAGCAAGCTGGCAACTTCTTTGCTTGGACCTGGAAGACAAACGATACACAAACTCTTCCGTTTCCCGTGAATCCCGACAACCATAGCGAAGCAATTCTGCCACCCGAATGGTCGGTTGTGGCACAAGTTGCAAAAGACAAGGCAGCGGGCACTCCTCAATATGAAGTAGATCAAAACTACTTAAACACAGCGATGTCGCCAGATGCGTTAGCGGCCATGTATAAAGATGTAGAAGGATCTCCCCCACCCGGCGCCGCCGCCGGCTTTTTTGACGATTTCGCCCCAGGATCTCATCCATTTTCAGATGCTAGCGAAATGGGCGCCCACACCTTCAGGAGCAATAATCCCGGGGTTCCGTCGGCGATGGTTGATCTAGATGGCGATGGTGCGCCAGATAGCCAAAATTTAGTTTATATTCCTTTTGACGAGTTGCCCGATGGTTATACGATGCCAAATAGTGGATTAACAAAAGAACAGATGTATAAGCAATATTATTACGGTCACGGAATGAGTCTCGAAGAATTCGGAAAGCTCAAAGGGGAAACCCCAGAAGAAACAACAGAACTAAATCCCGAATTGATCCAAAAAACACAAGATAGGTCAGACAGCCTCAGACTGCCAAAAGATCAATCCACTTGGAAAGAAAATCGAGTAACTTGGAAAAACTATAAAAATCGAAAGAAAGTGCTTGCATAGTCAATAGAGACGTGCTATATTAATACATGAGGGCAAAAATGTATTTTATTGTAGACACGTTTGTGAAAGTTGTATGTTTTGAGATTGGTGCGTGTTTTGGCATATTTATCTTGCCGATTATGATGCATTCCTGTTTCGGCGCGCCCTACATCAACTAACTGGAGGATATGTGAAGTTTGCTCATATTAGCGACACTCACATTAAAAATTTAAAATATCATTATGAATATCGAATAATATTCGAACAATTATATGAAAAGCTGCGCGAAGAGAAGGTGGACTACATCGTTCACTGCGGCGATATTGCACATACAAAGACGCAAATCTCTCCGGAGTACGTGGACATGTGCTCGCAATTCTTTGAGAATCTTGCGAACATTGCGCCGACGTACGCCATCTTAGGTAATCACGATGGTAACCTAAAGAACAGCAGCCGTCAAGATGCCTTGACACCAATTTTTAATGCACTCAACAATCCCAACCTTCACCTGCTAAAAGAGTCCGGAGAAACAAACATTAATGATGAAGTATGTTTGAACGTTCTTTCCGTATTTGATCGTGAAAATTGGATCAAACCGACTAATTCAGATAAGATCAACATTGCTCTTTATCACGGTTCGATCAGCAACTGTAAGACAGATGTTGGTTGGGTCATGCTGAATGGCGAAGATACGATGGAGATTTTTGATGGATTTGATTTTGCCATGCTTGGTGATATTCATCGTCGTCAAATTCTTGACAAGGCTGGTCGTATCTGGTATGCCGGGAGTACCGTACAACAGAACCATGGAGAATCCAACGACAAGGGTATTCTTATTTGGGATATTCAATCAAAGGACGATTGGGACGTCGAGCCGGTTGTGTTCAAGAACCCTAAGCCGTTCATTACGTTGGAACTCACGCCGAAAGGCCGCATGCCCAAGGGAACGACTATCCCGGAGGGCGCGAGACTTCGGCTTGTAAGCAACAATAATCTGCCGCTTAATGTGATGAAGCGCGCAATCGATATTGCAAAGCACCGCTTTTCTCCGGAGTCAGTTACGTTTCTTAATCGTGCCGCCGGCGAACGCGGAGACGTGACGGAAATCACAGACAACCTGAAGACAGAAAACCTCCGCGATATTAATATTCAAGAAGAATTGATGGACGAGTACCTTAAAGGCTATCAAGTTGATTCTTCTACGATAGAGAAGATCTACGAACTTAATCGAAAATACAAGAAAGTCGTCGAAGATGATGAAGATATTTCTAGAAATGTTAACTGGAAATTGGTAAATTTTGAGTTTGACAACTTATTTAATTATGGAGAAGGAAACAATGTCACCTTTGATAACCTTAATGGCATTACAGGGATCTTTGGAAAGAACTATTCTGGGAAGAGCAGTATTATTGATGCTGTGCTTTGGACTCTTTTTAATACAACCTCGAAAAATGAGCGTAAGAATCTCAATGTTATTAACCAACATAAGGAATCGTGTCGCGGGAAGCTGACAATTGATGTAGGACACCTCAGTTACACGATTGAGAGAACGTCAGAAAAGTACATCAAACGACTTAAGGGAGAAGAAACCCTCGAAGCCAAAACTGATTTGAACTTTGAAGTTTATGATGAGGTTTCGGGCGATACCATCTCCTTGAATGGATTAAGTCGAATACACACCGATGCTAATATTCGTCGTCATTTTGGCGAATGCGAAGATTTTCTTATATCTTCAATGGCATCTCAACACGGCGCCCTTTCGTTTATTGACGAAGGGTCGACCCGCCGGAAGGAAATCATTGCGAAGTTTCTTGATTTGGAGATTTTTGAAAAGAAATTCAAAATAGCGAAGGAAGACAGTACGGACTTAAAAGGTGCCCTCAAGCGCCTTGAATCTCGCAACTATGATGAAGAAATAGAGGGTGCATCCTCGGAGTTGTATGAAAAACGAACAGAACTTAATAGTCACAAAGAGCAGTGCGAAGATCTGAAAGAAGAGATAAATCAAATAACAGCAACATGTGAAGATTTGCGGAACAGCATTGATGCTATCCCGGAAGAGATCATTAATGTTGTAGACACCAATCGCGAAATACGCAAAAAGACCATACATGCCGCATCTTTAGAAAGTGAAAACAAAGAACATAATGTAGAATTAAGCGTAAAACGTGGCATTTCTGAAAAAATAGAACAATACATTAGTAAAATAAACATTGAAACTCTAACTACTCAGCATGCAGCGATCACTTCGTTGACCGATCAGAGAAAGATACAGCAAGATTCGCTGGATATTTTGATTCAACAAATTGAAGATATTGAACGCAAATCTCATCTTTTGGATGGAATTCCGTGCGGGGTGGATTATCCACAATGTAAATTTATTCGCGATGCAAATGTGGCAGTAGCAAATCTTCCGCATGTTGAGGAGAGAGAACAAACTGCCAGAGTTGGAATTGGAAATTTAGACAAAAAGATAAAAAGCATGCGACCTGAATTTGTCATTGAACAAATTAAAAAGTATGATAAAATCGTTGAAAAGAAGGGCGCCCTAACAAATGAGATTGCTGATCTTAATTTGTCTATAGAGAGAAATCAAAGTTCAATTGAAAGACTTGGATATGAACTAAAAGAATTAGGAGAGAAGAAGAAGAAATATGAGGAAAATAAAGAAGCCATCGAAAATTTCGAGGAGTTTACAACGGAACTTGGAGCATGTGAAAGTAAGCTCGAAAAAGCCGAATTACAATATGATAAATGTCAATTGCAAACTTTGGAACTTTACAAAGACGTGGGATCTCTGGAACAAAAAGTCGAAAGTATTCAAGAGCAAAAGCAAGAATATATAAACCTTCAAGAAGAATACTCCGCATACGATCTTTATATGCGCTGTATGCACACATCTGGTATCGCTTACGATATTATTAAACGCAAGCTTCCAGTTATCAATCAAGAAATCGCGAAGGTTCTCGCGAACATCGTAGACTTTGAAATCTTCTTTGAAGATTCTGGAAAGAAATTTGATATCTTTATCAAGCACCCCCGTCATGAACCCCGGCCAATCGAAATGGCATCGGGCGCCGAAAAAACTTTATGCGCAATGGCAATTCGTTTGGCTCTTTTGAGTGTTTCGTCACTACCTAAGAGCGACCTATTTATCCTCGACGAACCCGGCACCGCACTCGACGAAGAAAATATGGAGGGTTTTATTAGGATCTTGGAACTAATTAAGGTATATTTCAAGAATGTTTTGCTGATCTCCCACCTTGACTCGCTCAAAGACTGTGTTGACATGCAAATTGTGATTGAGAAAAAATCAGGATACGCAAGGGTTAACCAGTAGGAGATGTGCGGTGAAGATTACGAGAGGCGAACTTAAGCAAGCCATCAAGGAAGAAATCCAAGCCACCATGGGCGAGGGGATGTTTGATTTCATAACAGGCGGTTCTTTTGATGCCGAGAGGTTCAAAGAAGCAGCTACAGAGCGGCTACAACGATATATACTGCCAACACCGAGGAAAGGCGAACGCCCCGAAGACGCCGCCCGCAAGGGGGTTAAGTATTTAGAACATTTTATGGATGGCTCCCAAGATTATGCCCAAGCAATGAACCCTGACAACGGGGGAAGTGTTGAGAATGCCGTGTCGAGTGTAAAAAAAGATCCAAAGTTCATGAGAGGTGTCGCACGAGAGGTTTTGGCGCATCTTCATCCCATCGACAACATTCTTCCAAGAAAAGCATATAAAGATTTCACTCGCGAGAGAGAGGGCAATAATTGGGGATTAAGCGACTTTAAGGGTTCGTCTGATGCCGATTATGATGACTGGATACATAATAATCTTGAGGTTGCCGAAGCAATGAGCGAAATAGTAGCCACCATCATGACTGAATATTATTATAATGCTCATTGGGGAGAAGGCACCAAATATAGTTCCGGCGGAAAAGAGGAAGATGCGTTCAATAAAAAACTTACCCGCTATTATAAGAAAGCTCTACGCTGGGCTAAGGCTTTCGACAGATATCCCCATGGACAAGGATCCGGCGAAGGGCTAGATCGACAGACCATCAAGCGAATACAGACCGCTTCCGACCCTGCGGCGGAAGTAGTTAAACATGTAAGTACAAAGGATTTAGACTACCTAATGAAAATCATGAGAGACTCGGGGTACGATAAAATTAATCCTCAATTATATAAAATGCTTAACAATTTTAATCATTACAGCATTGTAAGTAAAATTCAAGGATAGAAAGGATAAACAAGGAATAACCAATGTCAGACGAAAACGATAACAACGAAGATAAAAACGAATTTGATTTTCTGCCTCCCGCAGAACCACCTCCTGCATTTGTGCAGGAGAAGGACAGCTACCACGAATCAGTAGACGCTGAAGACTTCGGCATGGTAGAGGACTTCGGATTACAGATGGAATACTCTGATGAAGATCTGCTCCCGGATAATACAGCCCCTTCGTCCATCAACGTAGGGTTTGTTGGTGTTGGTGGTGGAGGCAACAAGATGGCTAATGCGTTCATCGAGCTTGGCTTCAATAAGACACTGCTTGTCAACTCAACAGGCAAAGACATTCCGAAGAACGTTGAAGAGGATCACGTTGTCCTCATTCCCGATAGCGATGGCATCGGAAAGAACGTAGAGTATGGCAAGGAGGTTCTGTCACAGAACGGCGCCGTCATTGAAGACGCGCTCCGCATCAAGCTAGGTAAGGTTGATTGGCTTGTTGTCCTAGCTGGTGGTGGTGGCGGTACCGGCTCATCGGTAACCGCACTTCACCCTGTTTTTGAAAGATATATGAAGTCTGTTCAGTCGGCTGGAAAGGTAGTTTACATTGTCTCTTGGCCAACAGCCCAAGAGAACCTTAACCCTACCATCGCCAAGAACGCTTTAACCCTTATGAATGATGTGGCGCCACATCCTCACATCGTGCTCGACAATGAGCGCGCTACTCGCTTACTGCGCGGCAGAATCGGCATGCTCGGCATGTACCCTGTCGCCAACACACAATTTGCTAAGTCGTTAGCCCAAGTTTTAAAACTCTCCACCGAGGATTCACCGATCCAATCTTTCGATAGTAAAGATCTGGAAACATGCTTGGGCAATGACGGTCGTGCCTTCTTAGGCTCAACCATGATTAAGGATCCAAATACTGGAAAGCTTGGATCGGTGATCCTTCATAACTGTATGAATCGTTCTGCATGCCCTCCCCCCAAGGGAAAGGCTAAGGCAGGCTCGTTGGTGCTGGTTGTGTCGGAAGAGATGGTGGCTGATCCAAAAGTCAGCAAGAATATTGAGTCGGCAATCGCTTATGTCGGCGGTCGATGCGAGACACTGTTCTCTGGCGTTTACGTCCGAAAGAACGTGCCCGGATTGATTGCGATACTAAGCATGAATGGATTAGCAACTTAAAAGGAATAATATAATGGCACTTAGAAAGAACAAGAAATTTATTGATCCTCGTTATTTTATGGACGAGAAGACAGATATTATCGAAGAAGGCTTTACCACCACAGGACCCGACCCTCGGGACGCCCTCTCAACTGATGATTTATTTAAGCTAATGAAAGCTGGGTATAGTGGTAATGATTTGCGCGGAGTAAACAACACGAATCTCACACCTGAGATGGCTAGCATTCTTGGGCGCCCCCAAGACGAACCCGCACCCGACTTTGGCGGATTAGCCGAACAGGGGATAAAAGAAGAGATTGCAGATATGGAAGAACAGTTGTGAAAATTACCAAGTCCCAACTTAAACAAATCATTAAGGAAGAGTTAGGCGAGACACTAGGACGCCAAGCATCCCAGAGGTTAGCTGCCGCAGGTATTGCTCACGAGTCTGAGAAAGTGCGTAAAGAAATTATGGACATGATCTTGGCGCTGGATACCGGTGATGAACAAGATGCCGAGACATTGGCACACATGGCTGCTTATTTAAAAGATGCCTCCGCTGCTAATGTTCGACAAGGATTGGGACTAGAAGAAAAGAAAGACCACCCTGGCGAAACCTGCAAGCAGGCGCACCCCGACGAATCACACGAAGAGTGGGAGAAGTCTCCGATGAAGTTGAGCACCCCCAAAATCGATCCAACGAGTACTTCTCCAAAATCGCGACGATTCCGGCGCAAGGGTCGGGTATCCGAAACTTTCGGTGCATATATGGGCGCCGGCGGAGGAGCTATGACTGGCAATCTGGGCGCAGTGGCCGGCAGATCGCACCCCACCACGGATGATTCGGATTCAATCATCCAAACTGAAGCCGCTGAATTTTTTATGGATCTAGGGCTAAATCAAAAAGTCAGCGAAGTTCTCGCTCAAAATGTCGCTTCCCGAGATCTCGTAACGGTAATGGATCTTATTCCTAAAATTGACACAGCCCGCGAAGGCGAGACTGAACTTCAAGAAGACACCTGACCAGATAAAGAAAGCTCAGTTGAGCTTGATGAAGAAGAAAACAACCCATGGAAGATCTGCACTGATTCTGTTGGGCGAGAAGATAAAGAGAAATACGAGAGATGCGTTAAAAGCGTAAAGAAGCAAAATCGAGGTAAAAAATGATGGCACAAACAAAAGCATTCGTTGATACATGGTTGGCGAAATTAACATCGCGCAAATTGATGGTATGGGCTACAGCCACCGCACTCACGTTTACGGGACACGTCACCAGCGACGACTGGGTGATTATTTCAGCAATCTATATCGGAGGCCAGACGATTATTGATGGCATCGCTAGATTGCGAGGGTACAATGCTTAAGAAGCAAATAGCAGAATTCGCTGTTAAAAACTGGAAGGTAATTGCCATAGTATTGTTGGCTGCTGTTATCGTCCTAAAGACTCGATACGACTATCACCTCATGCAGTCTGCTTACACAACTATGATTGAGTCCAGTGAGGCCCAAATACAAGGACTCAAAGAGATCCACAAACGCGAAATAGAAGAAAAGCAGTTGTTAATGGAGAGCTATTTAGAATCTTTAGCCGCCGTAGAAGAGGAATACGAAAATTCTCTTGAAATGATCGACCAGCTAAGAGAAGACAAAAAAGGCGAATATAGAAACAAGTTCAATCAAGATAGGGAGCAACTAATTAAAGATATAGAAGAAACCTTCGGGATTGAGTATGTTCCTTAATTTGCTATTAATGCTATCTTTGAGCGCAAACGCAACAGAGCCAGCTAAGTTTACAATGCTTGAATACAGACAACCAGCACCCTTCGAGGGTGTTTTGTTCGATGAGCTTGCGATATCCACAGTGCTCTCTAATTATGATATTGCTGCATATGGATGCGATATCCGCGTACAATATGAAGTGGACAAACTCCAAGAAAAGCACAAGTTTGAAATCCAGAGTTTAAGAATTGAACATAAAGCACTGACCGATGAATATGATTTATTTATCGCCCAAAAAGATAAAGAGATTCAATCTTTGGTTAAGTCTCTAAAGAAGACATCTCCTCGAAATAAATGGCTGTGGTTCACCGGCGGCGTTGTTGTTGGAACTGCTAGCGCATATGGCGCCTATAAGGTATATAATGAGCGATAAAAATTTAAATCGAATTGCTGCGATTGAGCAGGCCATCGCCGATAAATATGGCGACGAAGCAATTATCAATCCACACGCAGAATGGAACGAAGATAAGGAGAGAGATTATCTCGTTCAAATGAAAGAGTTTTATCAAAAAACAATCAAAAATCGAGAGTGGCAAGAAAAAGTAGATGTAAATGGCATTAAGATTTCAAAAAAACTACTTACTAGAGAATCTGTAAAATGTTGTTCAGTCTGCGGGGCTTTCCCGCAGAAATCAATGGATGATGTTTGCCTCGTCAAGTTTGATTGTTGCAATAAGTGCTATATTCAGTATGTCGAGAATAGAGAAGAAAGATGGACAAAAGGATGGAGACCAGATGAAGTTAAATAAAAAGATTCTTCAGGAAATTATTAGAGAAGTGTTGGAAGAAACCCAGCAGGTGGCGGACACCGACATTCCCCTCGATGCCCGCACGAAAAAAGTGGATTCCGCAACTCAAACGGGTGCTCTCATGGATGTCGAACAATATACCACCATGCTTAAGAGAGTTTTACTGAGTCCGAAGGTCTCTCCCCAAGTGCGCAAACAAGGATTAGAAGCGCTTTTCGGTCCGAAGGGTCCTTCTATAAACAGTTTAGTTTTACAAATGCTGAAAGGAGCACAGGAATAATGGGAACAATTTATGACATCGTGAAAGGATTATCACAAGCTGCAGCAAATTCTTATGATGGAGCGCTTGGAGAAGATTACGAGCCCGCCAATGATGGCATCTTACGCAGAGAAGAGGGAAATGCACTCATCGATCAACGCGTAATGGATGGCTTTAATGTAAAGTTTTATGGAGACATGATGTGCCTGAGTTATCAATCAGAGGTGCAACTTAAAGAAGTATACGACAGCGGCTTCGAAGGCGAGATCGATCAAAGACTCACAGACATCTCTGGCTGGCTGAAGAAAGAATATAAGAAGATTACGGGAGAAAGTGTATCTCTCACGGAAGAGGGCGAAGTTGATATTCACGTAGAGAACTCGTCACGAGTGCGTAGCTGGGTGACAGCCAAGAAGCACTACAAGGTGGGAGGTCTTTCGGAAGAAATGAACGTCAAAACCCCCTCTCGCGATAGATTAGAAAGAAGCTGGGAAACTTTTCTAGGACAAGGCGGCTGGGGGAAGCGCCCCAAGAACGATACACGTTCTAAGAAATAAGGGGCAACACATGAACATTGGTCGTGATACACTTTATCGTATTATTTTAGAAGAATATTTTCAAGAAGAGGGAATTCTTCTTCGCGAAATGGACGATTCTAAGTTTGAAGAATTTCTTGCATGGATCAGAAAAGAAGGGCCAAAGCCTGCATGGCTGGACACTGAGAACAAAGCCGATCTTGCGCCACCCGTAGTTCC
>Ga0163108_10000158_pt1 | contig 50457 bp, 34 predicted proteins | sample Fk1155metaG_FD_109644 | JGI IMG/M metagenome (GOLD analysis project Ga0163108, IMG submission 109644) | Marine microbial communities from the Central Pacific Ocean - Fk160115 155m metaG | ecosystem: Environmental > Aquatic > Marine > Oceanic > Photic zone | place: The Central Pacific Ocean...
CGCATCAGCGAAGGGCGCATCAGTAGCAAGATCAGGACTCGACCCAAAGTAATATTCGAGATAATTACTTACATTATCACCATCATCATCTTCTTCGGGCCCACCTCGAACTGAATTCTGTAAAGCCCATTCTACATAAGTAATAGTCTCAGCTTCAGCTTCACCGGGTGATCCTCCCTGATTACGACTCGCAACCCAACTCGAAGGATCGTCAATCAATTGACCGGATAATATGAGACTTGAGCCACCACCATCGGCCACTTTGGGCCATGGAATTTGATCATTGTAGGTAAAATCAATTATTGAGTCTGAATTCTCATCAATAACTTTCAAATTTTCACCATCGTTACTTAGTCGACCCGTATATTCATAAATCTGCTCAGCTCTGACCCCATACCTTGCCTCAAAAGCCTCCCGATCACGTACCAAGAGTAAGTACTTTCCTGCGGCAAGGATCGCGTTATCAGGGAAAGTAAAGTTAACTCCTGATTCGAAACGGATCCCGGTAAGATCTATAGCTAATTTCCCGGCATTAAAAAATTCAATGAATTCAAAATCATCACGGTCAGAGCTAACTTCAATTTCTTCCGGTCTTGTCGGATTGAATGGGTGATAATTAAATTCTGAAATTACCAAGTTATCGGATCCTGCCGGCTCACTATCAATAGAAAAGAATGCCTCATTTAATGCACTCCATTCCTTACCACCACTATCATAGGACCTCGCACGAAGCATTGCAGGAGATGTTAGAAAGAGCGGATCAGAAACATTATCTCCCCCGCCCTGAGTCGTTTCTCCACGCAAAAACATATCAAAGCGAATGTCCGAACTTGAGCCGCTCCCCTGATGTATCTCAGCTGCGATCACGTTAGTTCCTGCAGAAAGCGATTGCGTCGGCACCGTAAACTCCTTCCATCCGGACTCATCACTGACTGTGCTGCTGGCAAAAGTCGAAAACGAAGCACCAGAAGCAAGGTTCTGCCGGATCACCTCCCTACCATTGATGTACACAGCGATCCCATCATCATATTTGACCCTAAGAAGGAAATTAAAAAACACTGACGGATCAGCCACTTCAACAGTAGTCCTAAAATAAGTAGTCGGATACTTGGAAGAAGAGTTTCCCCCAAAACTTAATGTTGTTCCAGCCCCTTCACCATCACTCCCGTAACCAAGTTCCGAAGGGCCACTGGACCATGCTGAATCATCGAAGTTCTCAGCCCTCCATGCACTTCCCTGATTAGTACCATTATCTAGATACCGCCAACGGTAGCCACTGGAAATGTACGTGACAGGAGCAGGACCTCCTCCTCCAAAACTTGCAATTTGCGCATCAGGATTCACTGCACCTCCTGACAACCTCGGATCTGTTCCATCCGTTGTATAATAGATGGTGTCCGAGTCAGTTGCCATAGTCAACCCAGTGTCGGATGACACTGATCCTCCGTGTTGACTAAATACTGGCGCAATAATTTCAGGATACATGCCCGCTGATCGGAACCTACCAATCATTGTATTAGTGAGATTAGGAAAGTGGCTATTAATCAGATTCTGTTGATAATCTAGCCAGCTCTGATATTCACGGAACCGATTCCCCCAACGAGCAGACTCAGCAATGAATCCAAGACGAGCCTCATCGACCCTCTTTTGCAATCGGGCAATGTTGCGAGCTGGCGTCAGTACTCCATCATTGAAAAAGTGCATGTGAATCCTATCAGCAAGAAGCATCGCATAGTCCGGATTTCGATTTATTAGGCTCGAACTCATCAAGTTTAGCGGGCCTGATGTATCCACTGAATGTCCTGGGCTCCGGAGAAATCCGTCCGCGTCTTTCATTTGAAAACGGAAAGGCTGACCCTGAGCTTTGGATCCTAATAATCTGACTTCACTTTCCGAATTACCACTGACCCATAGCAACATAAAATCGATCAGATTTGCATAATCGATATGATTTTCGTTAAATGTCCATGCATTGGAACCAGAAGCCAGTTGCTTAGCCTCATTCCAAAGCACTCCATTACCGTCGTAAACTTTTTCATCATTACGGAACCCGTCATTAAGATTAACCGCATCATAGTCTGACTTGGGCCCTCCAAAGTAACTTGAAGCCATGTCCGCATTCCACCGTTCACGCAAATGATACTGACCCCAGTAATCTCCATTCAGATAAACATGAACGAACCTGCCATGCGGAGCGAGGTTGCCCATTTCAAGCATTGAATCATCAGTGAATCGGTTTGACATATAAGCACCGCGTGACTGCATGTCGTGAGAACCGCTTCGTAAATCCATGACATCGAATCGGTCTGTTGGCGGATAGTGCTTGTAGTTAAAACCATCAAACATCGGATAGTTCAATTTAGTAGCACCATACTGAGAGCGAAAACCAATCCGAAAGCTCTTCTTACGAAAGTTCGTATAATAACCTCCAAAATGCTTCAACCCTCCATCTTCCTGAAAGCCAGGTGTTCCGTCGGGAAAAATCATCTCAACAGAAACCGGCGATTCACTACGGATGTTACCAGAACTTTCGTTCATGAAGGGGCTCGGGTCATCAGTAACTATAGAGACTGTAGGTACCGACTTAAGAGAATTAATCATCTGCGGGCCAAACGTTTGTGACTGCGTTACCGATGTACGCATGCGCGACTGATCCACTACGTCCTCGGGAAAAAGATAAGTCTGCGTATCAATGTTAGTCGGACGAGATCCAGGCAAATACGCAATGGCTCGCACGACAGTAGTTCTAGTCACTCTAATTGGTCCTGTATATAGACTCCCTCGATTCGCAGAAGGATCAGTACCATCAAGAGTATACCGAATTTTCGCACCTTCAGTTGAACTCGAGATCTCAAGATCAAAAGATTCCTCAAAAAAACCACGATCAATACTAAATTGAGTGTCTCCAACAAAACCTTCAAAAGTATCACCATTGTATCCCCTAGGTGATGGCACTGCCAAATAACCGGGACCCCCGAGAGAGGGGTCTGTAATCTTTTTACCGTGGAACTCCGCAGCAATAAGCATATCAGAACTTGTGATCCCGCCATTGAGCCCGTGAATAGCTAAAACGTTTTTACCTTCATTTAAAAGATAAGCAAAAGAAGTAACATTAAAATCCTGAAACTCTACCGCTTCATTGTCTGAGTGATCTGACGTGGCCTCCGAATCCCAAGTCAACCCTCCAGGCGCATTAGCGTCAGCAATTAAAGTATCATTTAAATAAGCAACAAATCCATCATCATACTTCATCTTAAGAATCAATTCAGTAACGGAAGCGGGATCATTGACTTCAAAAGTCGCACGGATATACACCGAGTTATTAACTCCATTAAGAGCATTTCCAAGATTACCATCATTACCAAATTGATTGGAATATGTGGAGTTCTCGTCATAGCCAATTCCCATCCGAGCTGACTCCCAATCCGCATCGGAAAATTCAAGCCCAGTCCAGTCATTCCCAAGCGAATCATTTGAAGGGACTAGCACTTTAACTTCTTGCTGAGACCCTATGAGGACTGTAGGGACCAAACCCCCACCCTGCATGAGGCCATAAGAAATGTCTTCATACTGAACCGGAAGAGGAGCATCACCAGATCCAAACTCAGCTACTATTGTATTACCATCAGATTCAACTAGCGCAAGGTACTCACCTTTACCCGAAAGTTTAAAATTGGTATGCAATTCAGTCCTTGGGTCCCGACGATCCTTCTCCGAAGCAAATATCAAGAGAAACCCACTATTAGATATTTCAATCGATGGAAATTTCCACTTCGTTAAAGCACCAGAATCATCAGTTAGAAAATATCCGTCCAGACTCACAGGCTCGGACCCGGAGTTGAATATTTCAATCCAGTCAGATGCATCACCATCCTCATCCTCAATGGACTCATTATTGTTAGCCATAAATTCAGTGATATGAAGAGCCCCTTCCAAGGATGAACATGAAAGAAAGATCACTGAGAGGATTTTAAAAAATACAACTGTTATGGGAAGCGGCTTCATATGATTTGAATCCGAATTTAACCTTGCGGCATTGGAAGCATCTAAACCTAATATTGCTCCTAATTAATGAACAATACAAGCCCAGTTATTTTTTAGTCATGATTTAATGTTCATGGATCTTTAATTAGCTTTAAGTAGAGTTTAAATTTAATAAAATAAGAACACCTGATGAAAAACCTTATCCTCTTAATAGTTGCACTGACTACTGCGCCATTCATTACCAAAGCAAACGACTGGATCCCAGCACTGGATTCAACAAAAGCCAAGGGTCTAATTGACAGTGAAAGGAAGCTCGAAGTGTACCGGCACGGCATAAAAAAAGAATGGGGATACAAAGCTCCTCAAGAAGATACCTTCATTGTCATTCATCCAAAAACAAAACTTGAAAATGCTCCCTTATACGTTGTCTTGCATTCTGCAGGGCACGACGTTTTCTCCTGCGTGAAATGCACAAAGCAAGTTGGCAATCATGACATCTATCATTCGCCTGATAATTTCTATGCCCTCTATGTCGATTGCAGGGCAAATAGAGGAGATTGGTGGTGGGGAGGAATGCATGCCAGAGATGCTAAGCTTACCAAGAAGAATTCAGGATTGAATCCAATGCCGGCCGAGCATCGCGTCATGGACACCGTGAAATGGGTCATAGATAAATATAAAATTGACCCTGAAAGAGTCTACTTGTCCGGGAACTCGATGGGAGGGAGTGGAACTTTGGGAATTGGCCTGCGCAATGGAGATGTCTTCGCTGCCATCAAAGCCAATGTTCCGGCCGGCATTGAACATGCTTCCGAAAGAATGGGATTCACTCATAAATCTTTGATCAATTATGCTGATCCTCCGATAACAATTAATTACTCTGCACAAAATGATGGTTGGTCATCTGGTCATGAACGGTTCGTGAAGGCCATGAATGATAGGAGGTATCCATTGTATTTTTACTGGGGCCCTTTCGGCCATGCCAACAATCATGCCCGGATCATGAAGGTAAATGATTTAATTAATTCCTTTGATTGGTTAAGCATCAGGAAAAATGAAGCCTATGTGGCCTTCTCCAATGCTTCCTGCAATGACAAATTACCGTGGCCAGATAACAGGTCCGATAAAAGCTCAGGTCAAGTCAATGCATTCTTTAGATGGAAAATCATAAGCGATGAAGCAAATAAGATTACATTATCACTTCACCTGACAAGCCCCACGAATTTGAAAACGGAATTTTCTATTCCCAAAGAAGCGACCGCTGATATCTCCATAAGGAGAATTCAAAAGATGAAAGTAGCACCAGAAGATACACTTAATTGGCATTATGGTGAATCAAAAGGCAAATTGAAAGCTGGTCCATGGGGATTGATTACCATTCCCAAGCTGGCAATCTCCGCTAAACCGAAGACATTAACCATTGGCAAGTAGTCACAAGCCCTTAATGAATTTAAAAGCAGGGATACCGGTAAATTTTAGCCCCTTAACTCTTCTTTGCTCTATTGCCTGGCAACTGAGGAAGTAATCCTTCTTCAAGAGCTTTAGATAGATACTTTTCTGGCGACTTATTCCACTTACGCAATGCCGACTTATTGTACAGATAAACTGTCTTACCCTCGATCTTAACAGTTGGCGAATCAGGAGTCACTACACGCTCGTTGTATATCGGGCACATCCTCTGTTCAAGTAGTTCAACTTTATCAAGGCCAAGCTTTTCATCCATCCCAGCAAATTGAGGAAGGAGCTTTGGCATAGCTTTTATGATATACTTAGGATTCTTGTTCCATATCTTGACGCAAGTCGCGCAACAGAAGAATACTTTTTTACCCTCAAATTCAACAACCTCTTCTTGATCAATTTCATCACCGACCATGATGGGACAGACCTTATTATCTGCCTGCAAGGCATTGATGAAAATGAAAGAAAAAGAAGCAATTAATAATGTTTTCATGAGATGGTCTAATTTTTTGTATTTAATTTAAAATTAACAGTTTTGTTTAAATCAGGACTAATGACGAAATGTTATTTATTTGTGCTCTCTTAACTAATAGAGAAGGAACCCTATCAGGGTGTAATTAGATATACGGTTCTTATAAACTCCTAGCGTATTTGCTCGGACTCACACCAATCACTCCCCTAAACGCCCTTGCGAAATGACTCAGACTTTGGTAACCCACTTCGAGAGAAGCTTCACTCACATTTAACCTTCCTGATGAAAGCAATCCGCAAGCTTTATTGATTCTTAGTTTCCTCAAATATATACTGAGTGTCATTCCTGTCTCTGCAGCAAATAAACGTGAAAGATAATGCGGGCTGCAAGCACATGATTTTGCAACGGAATTCAGATCTAGTGGACTCTGGAGATTATCACTAAGATACTCTTTGGCTTTTTCCACCCTTTCTAGAACAGCTCTCTTCTGTCGAGAACAGAAAAACTCCTTACCATCACGACTATCTGCGTAGCTCCATTCAGCCAACATTTCTAATGCCTTCGATTTGAACCATAAGCTTGAAGCCGTTCCACTAATGGACGGATTCGCTACCGACTCCGCAATAACACGTTCCTCCGGACGAAGAAATTCTCTCAAAATAAATGGAGTTTCCCCTTCTACGGGATCATTCTCAAAAACCATTGATGATAAACCTGCCCTAATATGTTCTTTATCATTTCCAAGAATTGACCTAAGAAAAGAAGCTGTAAATCTAAGATTAACAAAGCGTTGACGCCCCTTCTTGTGGAAGCAATCAATTTTACCATACGGAGCAACTTGCATCGCAACGATCATGTTCGGAAAGTACTCCTCAGTGACACCAGCAGTTCCGATGGTTCCCGATCCCTCAAGACACACTCGAAGTAAGAGTCCCGCATCATCGGAATAACACGCATACTCAATGTCCTTATTGATATCAGCCTCAATAGCAGAAAAAATAAATTCATCACACCCTGAATCTTCATTAACAACTTCTACACGCCATCCTTTCTTGGCGCTCATCCATGGACTGGAATCTTCCAATTTAATTGAGTCTTTTAGTTCTTCTTTTGGATAAATCATTTTTTAACAATTCGCTTTGAAATGATACTCATTGCCCAACCCTCTTCTGTTGCTAATTAGGACGACTAATTTATAAAGCTAACTGGTAATGAGAATCATTATCAGTTATAATTGCTCAAATAAACTTAACCCACAACAAAAATATAAATCAGCTTTATTATAGTAATTTGAGCATATTTTGCTCAATTAGCTCACTTCAAAAATGAAAGTATAATAGATTTTGCCTTCTCTTTCCTAAGGCCTTCGTCAGGAGTGTCTTTGATTAGACTGAATAAAGCTCGGTACAGCGGTGATCCATCCACTTCCTTATGTAGAGAGAATGTTGTTCCTGAGTTTTCCATTTGCTTGTCCAAGATGGAACTTACAAATCCCCAGTAACTCGAATTTTCTCTCCAATAATCTTTAGCTTTTGTAAAATCAACAAGGTCAGTTCTCTCATAATCATTAAGTCCGACTTCTCTACATAGAATTTCACCAGTTGCGGACACTTGCTTAAAGTTATCCTGTTCATGCACCCAACCGGATGGAGTAATGGTGTGTCTATTAACGGCCATCATTATTTCATAGTCAGTCCGTTTCGTATATTCACGACGTGGAAGTGGTCTCCGAGTCTTACTCCCCTGCCACGAAGACATCCCGCCTTTATGACTCCACTTCCCATAGCTTTCATATCGTGGACTGTCATCGACCTGATAAACTTTTTGAGTCCATGTCCCGCTAACTTCCTCATCACTCAATTCGCGACGGGTCCAGATATTGTTTCCAGAAAACTCGTAAAGTACCGGATCCTCAAATTTCCACTCCTGCTTCCAATGCTTTACAACTCTTTCGAGATCTTCAAGCCATAACACATGTTGGAGAATTATATTCTTTGGCGAATCTTTGACGACAAAAACTACTTCAGTTGCTTCGGCGAGGTAAGGCTTCTTCAGCTCATAGTCTTTGCTGATAGCAATAGTTTCCATGAACTTAAAAGTGACTTCATACTCCCCTGCCATTGCCAGTATGGCTTCTCTATCTTTTTCAACTTCATCCTTAAGCTCATTAGGAGCTCCTTGGATCGAAGAAAGAAAAAAGAATGAGAATATAAATAAGGAAGCTATTCTGATTTTTTGGTTCATCTTTTTTGATATTATTTATTTTCTATTCTTATCGGAAATGCCCGGTCGGGCAAGTCTGCCTCAGCCGCTAACGGTGACCAATGACGCATGTCACGGAGCTCATCTTCATTTAGTAAACGCCCTGACCCATCAAGCATTGCGGCCACAGCTTTACCGTTCCAACGTAAATCGACAAAGCCATGATCATCAGGATTTGATTCCTGAGTCCAAGGCTTCGACTTCCAGTTTGTCCTTAATACCATAGGCGGCTGAACTTCGAAGTACCCTCTTCCATCCCAAGAATCCTCAGGATGGGAACGAGCTGAGAGAAAAACAATTAGGTCGCTAGCATTATCAATATGCGAAGTATGCCTAATGCAAAATTGGCCAATCTTCTGTTCTATTCTAGCACTTGGCCGTAAAAGGCTTCCACTTCCAAAATGGCCTCCAATAAAAGTAGCATTCATCCCCATGTTAGGAAAAACACTAACTAGGTAGTCACTGTTTTTGTCCTCCATCACAGATTCATTGCCATTGTACAGTAAAGAGCCCTCTACATCCTCAATGTATGGATATAATCTCCAAGGATACCTAGAATTAATAGGTGCAAAAAGCGGTTCTCCATCCTGATTGGTTATATTTGGATCTGTCTTGTATCCATGTAGGATCTGACCATCATTATTCACAGAGTAAAGGTTAAAGGCGATCATTATGTTCCTTGCCGCTGTAAGCTCCTTGGCCATCATTGCTCGCCTTTTCAATAAGCTAAATGAACTAATTGAAACAGCAGCAAGCACAGAAATGATAGTTACTGACAACAATAGCTCCAGTATAGTGAACCCTTCTCTTTTTATGTTTAGATTTCTGGAGAAAGTCATTGAATTTACATCAGTTTTATTCGGCCTTCTGCTGAACTCTAAAAAACTTTCGCTTCTGATCGGTTTGGAACGAAAAAGCACCAATCTTATCATTACTTGCCTTTTCAGAACGAACGTCAATCCAATCGATCCCATTCCCACTCGACTGGACCACATATTCCATGCCAATTACCTGATCCCAGCTAAGGATTATATCGTCACCTTTAATCTGCATTGAGCTGATCGCAAAAGAATCATCCTTCCGAGAAGGGTTCTCATTGGCACTGTATTCAATCTTCAATCTTGGCGCGTACCCACCAAAGAATTCCTCCTCGGGACTATCTTTAGTAAAGAAATTAACAAATCCGCCTTGATGATTCGCAGTGTGTAGAGAACTCAAAACGAAGTGCAGGGAACCCGCATCCAAACCTTCACGAAGGTGCCTATTTATTTTGTTATTGCTTAGATCTAGATCTAAATCAAAAACAACTTCAACCTCTTCATTCACATAGTCACCTTCATCAGGACCGCTGATGCGCCCAATTGACCATGGCTTTGACTCAACTTCCAATCCAACATTTCCGCTTACATCAATTTCATTTCCATCATCATCCCAACTGAACGGAAACACTGTACGGAGACCCTCACTAAATGCAGGAGTGTCCCTACTTAAAAAATCCTCGCCCGTATAATCTTCTCGAAAGCCTGCACCATGAAGTTCTATAGGACGTCCAGGATCTAAATCCTCAGTCAGATAAGAACTAAACAAATCATATGTCGAGTCATATTGAAAAGAAGGTTCACCTGGTGTTATTAAAGTAATAACGATTGAATCAATTTGATAATTATCTACACCAATATCAGTTGGTATAAAATCAGTAGTACTAAATCCCAATACAAACTGTCCCATACGATCCCAGTTTTCGGAATTAGCAAAAACCGATGCCATCCCTCTGCTCCCTGGGGTAGCATTATTTGGATAAGTCCAGCGATCGAGATAGGGCTCAGTAATTTCTACGACCTCGCCAATTGAAATCAATTGGGTGGAAAAAATAAAACAAATTGAAACAATGCTTTGAATGCGCTTCATGTCGCTTCCAGATCAAGTCAAGCCTCTTAGCAATTATTTCCGACGACGCCTAAGTAAAAATAAAGCAGAACCAGCAATGATCAGGACAGACCCGGATGGCTCTGGTATCACAGAGATACCAGCTGAATCCAAATCAAAAGTGAATACCGCAGGATTGTTCTCAAATCCTTCAGGGCCACTGGCTCCAATCTGGACATGCCCAATATTAGAAAACACTCCTTCAAAAGTGCTTCCCTCATACGTAACGAATGAAGGATTGTTAGGATCGATCGGAATTTGAAGCTCTGTCCATGTATCAGCAAAGACAGGCGCAAATGAAACGGCCGTTCCTCCAGGAAAATTAACAGGTGATGCAAATCTTGAAAAGAAAGTCAATGGCACAGGTGCGTTATGACGCACAGAAACTGAAAACATTGCCACATTTCCTGCTATCCAATTCCCTTCAAAAGCCCCATTGCTAGAACCAGTCTTATCAGGAAGGAAAAATTCATCTTGTGCCCTAAAGAGAACACCTTGACCCGGATCAGAAAATGAGGCGTTCGTGGTGATGTAACCTCCACCATCAGCGCCTCCACTGGGTTGCCATCCAATTGGTTCAGATGCTGCATTACCCCAATTCGCATTATTGTTATCAAATCCTTCAGTGAATGTTGTAATTGCCTTAGCCTCAGATAGTCCAAACGATACTAGGCAAAGAATCGAAAATGAGGCTTTGGTTAGTTTACCCTGCGAACGCAATGTTTTCATTTTTTTGTTTATTGATTGTTGCAATTTTTTTAACATCACCGTGTTAACTGTTACGGTCTGTTTCTTGAGACGAAGATCTGATGTATTAAGATTCATTATTCTTAAGTTTTAACTATTTAAGCAGCAATAAGGCATTATTCGCTATCGACGACTTGCTTAAAGTTTGCTCCGAATTGACCCATTCTACGCCGCTAAAATGCCATACGAACACCGGTCATGAAGCTCCACCCTTCATAATTATCCCTACCTTTTCCTTGATCCATCGTCGAAAATTCAATTCCACCCACTAGCTTAAGATTATTGTCATTCAGGAAACCTCCTCTCTCCCTTTTTTTTATTTAATTTTAATGCCTATCAAATGGAACTGCTTTAACCGTCAGGTGCATTATATAGAATTGAATCATGTACGCTATTCGCGTAATAAACAAAGTAACTCCATTGAAAATGAGGGAAAGAGACTCCCAGGTAACATTAAAGTTAAAAATAAAAGACGGACTTTAGCATTGAGGGATAATAAAGAAAATTCCTCAATGCTCAAAAATGAGTCTACTATATATAATCTAATGTTCTCAAGACGGATCCAATTTTTCCTATTAATACTATTGGCCGGAACCGATTTACCTGAGCTGGCAGCTCAAGGAGTAGCCCCCAAAGACCGCGCATTGCAATTTGATTCTAAGGTCAAACCTTTCCTATCAAAATACTGCTACGACTGCCACGGAGAGGGTTCCGCTAAGGGACAAGTTTCCCTTGATGATCCGAAGAACGGCGCTCACCAGATGGATAATCAAAAACTCTGGTTACAGATATGGGAAAACCTTCGAAGCGACCTCATGCCCCCAGCCAAAGAAGAGCAGCCGAAAACTGCAGAGCGACTAGAATTGATCCATTGGATTGAGCGTAACGTTTTTTTGATAGATTACGAAAATCCAGATCCTGGCCGCATTACTATGCGTCGCTTAAATCGAATCGAATACGGCCATACCATTAAAGACCTACTAGGAATCGAATTTAACGTTACTGATAATTTTCCACCTGACGACACGGGCTATGGTTTTGATACGATCGGTGATGTCTTAACTATTTCCCCACTCCTAATGGAGAAATACTTCTCTGCAGCAGAGCAAATCATGAAAAAAGCAATCCCCGAAGAGGTGGGGAGACCTCAACCGTTAAGCATTGCACCTAATGAGTTCAGACAAGAAGGCAACAATTCGCGAACAGCTCGCTTCATGAGAGCCGGAGTCAAACATACCGTCAGGACCGACTGGGAAGCCACCGCAAAGGGAACCCACCAATTCAAAGTGAATTACGAAATCACCGGCAGGCCAAGCGCACAGAACTATACCTCCACATGGCAATTTTTGATTAATGGAAAAAAACATGAGAGCCACGAAATTAGCCTGGCAAAAAATAAGGGGGGAACAATCAGTGTTGATCTTGATTTGTCAGCTGAAAAGCACAGCATCGAATTTGGGATAGTCCCAAACAACGGAGATCTAAACAACAACATTCCTCTCGCAGTTAAGGTATTAAAAGTAGAGATCACTGGTCCGGGAGGGTCCATCGATTGGAATGCTTATCCAAAAAGCTATCAACGAATTTTTTCTGCTGGCCCGCCACCTAAAGATCCTGAAGAACGTAAGCACTATACAAAAAAATTACTTAACCGCTTTGTCAGTCGAGCTTTTCGTCGACCCGTTAATAAAGAGACCCTCGATCGACTCATTGATTTAGTAAGAACGAAGGAATCAGCGCCAGGTGGGACCTATGAAAGCGGGATCAGATTAGCCCTAACTGCGGTACTAAGTTCCCCAGCTTTCCTGCTCCGCGGCGAAGAACCAATTAATGAAAACAATAAGGAGCAAACAATCGATGAATACTCCCTCGCATCTCGCTTATCATACTTTCTATGGAGTTCCACTCCTGACGCACCGCTCCTGAAACTCGCCGCTGAAGGAAAACTTCGAAGTAACCTTAGAATCACAATTGACCGGATGCTGAAAGAATCAAAATCGGACAGATTTATAGAAAATTTCGTCGGGCAGTGGCTACAAACGCGTGATGTAGAGGGGAAGTTTTTTGATACCCCTCGCATTCTCGGCATCGATGATGGGAACAAGGCCCGCCAAATTTTCAATCTATTCACGCGACAGGACATGAAACGAGAAACCGAATTATTCTTTAGTCATATCCTCAAGGAAAACCGACCAGCGATCGAGTTAATTACTGCCAATTACTCATTCATTAATGATCGACTTGCAAAATTTTACGGCATCAATGGATTTGAGGGTAAGGAATTTCGCAAGGTTAGCTTCGAAGGAAAATCTCGGCCCGGTGGAATTCTCACACATGGCAGCTTTCTCATTGTAACCTCTAATCCGACCCGAACTTCACCAGTTAAGCGCGGGCTTTTCGTGATAGATAACCTCCTCGGCGTTCCTAATTCGTCAGCACCTCCTAATGTGCCAGAACTGGAAGAGACTCGTCAAAAAATTGGCAAAAATGCAACAATGAAAGAGCTCATGGAACTTCATCGTGCCAAACCATTGTGCCGCTCGTGTCATGCCAGGATGGACCCTATCGGCCTTGCCTTAGAGAACTACAATGCGATTGGCCAACAACTCGAAAAAAAAGGTGCTGAAGTTTTCGACACATCAGGTGTCCTTGTCACTGGGGAAAAGTTTGAAGGAATACCCGAACTTAAAAACATCATAGCAGGACCGCGAAAGAAAGATTTTCATCGATGCCTAACAGAGAAACTTTTCACTTATGCAATCGGAAGAGGAGTCGAATACAATGATAGTCCAATTATATACAACATTATCAAAGAGGCTGAAAATAAGGGCGGAGGATTAAAAGAATTCATTTATGCCTTAATTGATAGCGTACCATTTCAGAGAAGACGGGCGGAAAATGCAAATTGACCTTGCTTATCTATTAAGCTATTGCGAAATTAAGTAGACTTGATGTAATCATGAGTTCGCAAATTGAACAGATTGGACGTAGACGATTTCTGCGGGGAATAGGTGCCAGCGTAACTCTTCCCTCAATGAGCTCAATGGCCATTGAAACCGAGGACGTTAAGAAAGGCACAACTGCTACCGGAGCACCTCTACGCACGGCTTACCTTTATGCTCCTAACGGAGTCATTCTTGACAAGTGGAGGCCAGAAGGGTTTGGAACTGATTTTCACCTCAATCAATCCATGAAGCCATTGGAAGAGTTTCGTACCGACCTGCAAATCATAAAAGGATTCGATCAGTTAAATGGCAGCCCAGGGCGTGATGGTGCTGGTGATCACGCTAGAGCGAATGCAACCTTTCTCACTGGCGCTCGCCCTCTGCGGACTTCGGGAGCCAATATTAGAGTAGGCATATCAGCTGATCAATTAGCCGCTAATTTCCTAGCCAAAGAAACCCGATTATCCTCCCTCGAACTTTCCTGTGAGAGAGTGCGTAATTCTGGCAGTTGTGATGCAGGATACTCATGCGCTTATCAATATAATATTTCATGGCGGTCCGCAAATAAACCAATGAGCCCTGAGTCTAACCCACGATTGGTCTTCGAACGACTTTATGGTGTTGGTACTGCCGAGGAACAAGCAGCTAATTTAGAACAACGCCGAGCCGAGAAACGCTCGATCCTAGATTTCGTTCGTGATTCCGCTCGCAAAATGGAAAATAGTCTGGACCGCACTGACAAAGAGAAGCTCGATGAGTATCTAACTGGAATACGTGAGGTGGAAAAGAATATCGAAAGAGCCGAGAAACTTGGACCCCCACCTGCACCGGGACGCGTGGCTCCTGAGCATGGAGTCCCGCGCAACTATCGGGAACATATCAGAATTCTCTTTGATATGATGATACTCGCCTTCAAAAGCGATTCGACTAGAGTAGCTAGCTTCCTAATCGGCCATGACGGGAGCAATAGGAGCTTTAAGGACATCGGAGTTAGTAGCGGTCATCATGACCTTTCACATCACGGAAACAATCAAGAGAAAATGGATCAAGTGAGTTTAATTGATCGCTTTTACATTGAAGAATTTGCCTATTTTCTTGAGCAGATGAGTGCGGCTAAGGACGTCGATGGACACTCTCTTCTTCACAATTCAATGATAGTATGGGGAAGCGGCCTCTCAGATGGAAATCAGCACTCGCATAAGGACCTTCCTATCATTTTAGCAGGTCACGCAGGAGGAAAATTTCAAACAGGCCGTCATTTTGATGTTGGAGCTAAACCACTGAACAACCTGTTCGTCAGAATGCTCGAAGAAGTCGGACTTCCCAAAGCTCAGTTTGGTGACTCAACAGGTTCCGAAAACCGAGTATAGGGTTTCAGAAAATATATTGAATATCCTTTTGTTCTCTACTCGCCTGAAGATTTTTTTTGACGAAAATGAGGTGCATTCTTCTTTGGAATCCATTTCCTCAGTTTCTTCTTGGTTTCCGCGTACCTAGAATCTGCCGCCAAATTGTGTAACTGATTAGAGTCATTTGACATATCATATAACTCTTCCCCACCTTTATTATACCGAATGTAATAAAACTTTTCGGAACGGACTGCATGGTTAGAACCGTGCCAATGCGGAGAATGCGTTATCAATGCCGGGTAAGGCCAATCAGCTTGAGGGTTGCTTAACAATGGGGCAATGCTACGACCTTCAATTTCCTGATTCTTGGGAAGACCACAAAGATCAATAAGCGTAGGATAAAGATCGATTAAACTGACTGGCCGTTTGCAGTTATCGTTGAAAGGTTTACCTCCTAGACCCTTTGGTAGTTGAATTATAAGTGGTGTCCGTGTGGTCTGTTGCCAGAGCGCGGATTTAGCGAAAGTTTTTTCACAGATGTCATAACCGTGATCTCCCCATAAGACTACAATAGTATTATCCCTATAACGACTATTATTGAGCGCATTAAGAACATGCCCAACACAATCGTCGGCAAAAGAACCTGCAGCAAGGCAACCCTGAACTGCCTCTCTCCATTTTCCACTCTCACGTATAATCTCAGCCGCATCTCCAATCATCCTACGCCCCCCTGGCGGGACATCATCTATGTCATTGCTTAGATGTTGAGGTAATTGAATTTTATCCAAAGGATGAATATCAAAATATTTTTTTGGGACATGCCATGGCAAATGAGGTAAATAAATACCGCATCCTAGAAAGAAAGGCTTTTCATGTTCGCGTTTTAAGAATTCTGCAGCCCCAGCTGCGGTCCTCCAGTCAGCCGACTGCTCCTTTGGCTTCTCGAGCGGCTCCCAGTCAATGAGCCTCGCAAGGATCGGATTTGAAAACTTTTCCTTGAGCCCATGAGTGTACCGCCTCGAAGGTTCAGGGCGAGGTGTTCCCTGACCTAGGGAGTACTGCTCGTCCCAGGAACTTGGATCAGAAAATTTACCTTTCGGCTGATGAAATAATTTCCCACCCCCGAACGCTTTGTATCCATGCTTGCGAAAGTATTGAGGCAGAGTGACCCAGTCCTTATATTTTGGAAGGTCCCTGAACCAATTAAGGTTACCATAAATACCAGTAGTGGATGGACTAAGGCCTGTCATCACTGCGGTTCTGGAAGGGCTGCACAAAGGTGCAGCGCAATAAGCATGTTCAAATAATACACCACGCCTGGCTAAAGCATCTATGTTTGGCGTTTTCGCCTGCGGATGACCACCTAAACATCCGACCCAGTCATTCAAGTCATCAACAGAAATGAATAAAATATTTGGTCTACTTTTGCTTGCATTATCACTTTGCTCCTCCGGCTTATTCTGTTCTTCAGCCTCAGATAGAACACTCAAGAATAATCCAAAAGTTATTAGTGAAACAGTATAAATCATTGTGTTCAATATTGATTAATTGGAATTTACAATAAACTCCTCAAAGATGGATTCCGCTATCATCTTCATCTTTAATTTTTCTCAATCGCTCTGGACTCCATCATCTTCAGGGATGCCATAGACTGATACCACATCAAGCGGATCCAGATTGATCCAGCAAAAAGAATTATCTTTAACGAGCGCTCGCTTACCATCAAGCATCAGCCAATCAGCACGTAAACGAGAACCTGATTTAGTATGCAGTTCAAAGCTTGCCCCATTCTTTTTAAAATTCCTAAGCTTAATAAATTTCACCTGCCCATTTCTATAATCTTTTTTTCCTAGAAGCGGTGATCTCATCCTAAGAAAATTCCGATCAAAAGAAACGAGCGTTGACTCGAAAAAATCTCCTCCTCCCAACATGCAACCAGGGTCCCATTCCAATAACTCTTTATAATGCAATGAACTGATCGGCGATAGTTGCAACCCACCAACATTCTTTCTCGGTATTCTCAATTCCTTCCCTTCAAGGTAAATAATTTTTACTGACTTGTCATCTACCTCGAAGATTGTACCTGACAGGAAAGATCCACCTTTCAAGAAAACTCCGGTTCCTGGCGCACTTATCTGACTTTCACGACTAGATCCTTGGTAAAACCGGTCTACCTCAATCAATCGCTTAGCTCCTCCTGGCGGAGTCCATGAAAGGACTACAACTGCGAGTACCTGCCCATCAAAATAATCCAGCCTGATCGGATAGCGCCGACGAGCCTCAAGCTCAATTACCCCAATATGTTCGCTTTCAGCCTGCGGGCGCCAACGGTCAATGATTGGTCTCCCGTCAACAAAGAGCCTTGCCCCATCATCACTACGAAGATGAAAAGTATAATTACCCTCGTTGAGTGTCTCAATTTCTCCCTCCCATCGAACGCTGAATCTATCTGCTGGGATACCAGACATCGGCGCAGCCGTTCCCCAGCGGAAATTAATTTGAGCATCAACCCGCTCAATCATCTTACCGCTTAATTCTGGCGTACTGTAATAATGTCCCCTTAGTCCAGGGACCCTCTTCAAAACCTTAGGGTTACCTTCCCTTTGCATGCGAAATTCCTTTAACTGCTCTGCTGTGAACTGATGCTCCGCATTACCATCTATCTCCGTTAGGATCATCGTCTCACGCTCGAAACGGACCCATCCCTCAAGCTTCTCCCCGTTCTTCATCTCGGCCATTCCTCGCAACTGAGCCCCCTCTGGCACCTGAGCCAGAGCAATTACCGCGAATAAGAATTTTAAGACAACAAAAGTACAGAATTTTTGCATTCTTAAATTAAAAGATTGGAGTTAGGGAGAGTGCAATTCATGTACTTTCTAAAACAATGCTTTAATTGGATTCCCTCTACTCGCTGGAGATGTGAACCCATCGAGCCCAAGGGGTGATGCCGGATTGATATTCATCGCTGCAAATAGTGTTGCAGTGAAATCCTCTAACGTTACCGGATTGGACTTTACGTAAGCTGCCTGTTTGTCTGATTCTCCGTAGACGCAACCTCCCTGAATCCCTGCTCCGGCAATCATCGCTGAATAGCAATTAGGCCAGTGGTTCCGACCGATTCGCTTGGCACCTTTACTGATCTTGGGAGTGCGACCAAACTCTCCTACCAATACAACAAGGGTAGTGTCAAGTAGGCCACGATCCTTAAGATCTTCAAGCAAAGTTGCGACTGCCTGGTCAGTCCTAGGCAGCGCAAAGGGAAGTCCATTCCATCCATTTTCAAAAATACCAACATCAGCATTGCCGTGCATGTCCCAGGTTTCAACGCTAACAAATTTCTCACCTGCCACGAGTCCTGTCCATGCAGCAACATTGACCAATCTCACACCCGATTCGATGAGTCGCCGTGCAAGTAATAAATTCTGCCCCAAAGGATTCCTACCATAACGGTCTCTAACTTTTTCGCCCTCCCTTTCAATATTAAAGGCCTCCTTAGCTTCTTTCCCATACAGCAGATCAAAGGATCTCTGTTGGTGAGTTTCAAATGATTCGAATTCTAGTGTATTTGCCACTGGTGAAAACCTTTGAGCTGACTTCAGCAAGTCTAATCGATTTTGCAGCTGTTCTTCGGATAAATCTTTGGGCGAATCAAACGCTCTTACTCGAAATTGAGTCGAAGCTGGATTGTCATCATGCTTCTCACCAATCAGCATGGGAGCATAGGCCGCGCCCAATCGTCCGCCTGTCAAATAAGTATGATCAGGAGGAGCAGCTCCTCCTCCAAATTTCTGCAACCATACGTGGTCAGGAATACTTGCACTTGAGGGCCTCAACTTCGCAACCATCGCTCCAAAAGAAGGGTCATCAATTGCAGGTTGTTCACGACCAGCCAGCAACATAGAATTGGCTTTTTTATGATCTGATTGATTATGCGTCATCGAACGAATGACTGCGTATTGCTCGGACAATTTTGCCAGACGCGGCATTAGTTCACAAATCTGAAAGCCAGGAGTCGCTGTCTTAATTGGTTTATAAGGACCACGAACCTCCTGCGGGGCATTGGGTTTCATATCCCAAGAATCGAGCTGACTTAACCCGCCATACTGATGAATAAATATGCAAGACTTAGCAGGAGCACCTAAACCCGTGTTTTCTTCAGCATGAAGCAAGTCGGGTAATGTTAACCCCATGGCACTAATACCCCCCAACTGCATCAGACGCCTTCTCGAGAGATGCGTCTGAGAACAATGGCCTAGCTGAGACATTTACTAGAGGTTGGATACGGCGATTTGCTGTAAATATTTTTCCTCTGGCAACGTGCGCGTTTTTTGTAAATGTCGATAAATTTTATCAGCGTCCTTCTTCTTAACTTTCTCTGCAAATTTTAAGCAATAACTGGCTGCTTTGATACGCGAAAACCCTTTCTCATTCTGATCAGCTTTCAGAAAAGATTCAAGTGTGGAGGAGTCACCGATCTGAGTCAATCCCCACAGACCCAGCAGCCGGCATTCATCATCTTTATTTACTATAGCTTCAAGAAAAAATTCCTTCGATGACTCATCAGCTAACTCAGCCAGACCATGCAAAACATTACGATAAAGAATCGAATTATTCTTAACTTTCGGCAATGCCTTACGGAATTGCTCAGAGGAACCTTTTCCTATGGCAATGAGAGCCTGAGCTGCGTCATCAGCAATGCCCGCAACAACCAAGAACGCTCCAATTAAAGGGACGACTTCCTCCCCACCACAAATCTGCAACTGACGAATAACAAATGCCTTTACCCTGTCAGGATGATCCTCTGAAAGCGCCTTCGCAAGAACAAGGGAAAATTTAGCGCGCTTATTACCCTTCACTTTCCTGCCATGGTCAGGAATTCGAACAGCCATAGTATGCAACAGGTGCCGGGCTTGAATATCATTCCCTTCAGCGCCGGGATCGATAAGCCGCTTCACAATCTGTGAAGCAACTGCTTCTGGATCTTTCATCGCCTCCTGAACCGATTTTTCTGTTTTTTCTTTGTTAATATCACTCAGGATTCCCCGCTTGGCCGGTAACGGAAAAGAGTCAAGGTAAGGTTGTATGTCCATGTTATTATAAAATATAGAAAAAGTATTATTAGAGGTGCCAGGGTGAGCGCATCGGAACATTAACGAATCGATTTGCTTCTTCGTCCCCAACGAACTGCTCCTTATTGGGATCGTATTGTAGCTTGCGACCGAGGCGAATTGCTAAGTTGGCAAGGTGCAAAAGACAAGCGGCTCGATGCGCTGCCTCGGGATTACCTCCAGCTTGTTTGCGCTGTTTGACGGCCTCGCCAAATGTAAGTAACGGCTCAGGATCAGGCATGGCCTTGATTTTTTCCTGATTCTCCTCAGAGAGTTGAGATAAAGAGACCTGCTTAGCGGCTTTCCTTTCATAACCCGGCCCCCACTCAGCACTATCCATGACAAAAGTAAATCCATCAGCATAGGTCAACTCGACCCAGGCCCACATGCCGGTCACATCAGGGTGAGACGGAGGAGCAAATGCCTCAATAGTGACTGGACTAGTATCATCCTTACCATAAATCCATTGCTGTGGATCAAAATGGTGTTGCCCCATATCACACATCCCTCCACCCTCATAATCCCAGTAATTTCGGTGAGTGCCCCCAACGCGTGGCGACACGTAGGGCTTGAAAGGGCTAGGGCCACAATAGAGATCCCAATCAAGATCTTCAGATGGAATTTGCGGTTTTAGACCGGGCTTACCACTCCAGTTATGCAACTTAAGGCCACCTTTCTTGATATGAACACCAGGGTTCGGATTAAGCAGCCCACTACGCATGATCTTGTGAATGGTTCTACTAGTTCTGCTGCGGCTTGCCCCGAAACGGCCAAATGTGCCAATTTGAAAAACTCTCTTGTACCGCTCAAAGGCCTCAACGACTGCCCGACCCTCAGCAATGAAACGAGTCATGGGTTTTTCGCAAAGGACGTCCTTCCCTGCCTCAGCCGCAGCTATAGAAATTAATGCATGCCAGTGAGGTGGAGTCGCAATAGCAACCAGATCAACGTCAGGATTCTCCAGTAATTTCCGAAAATCATTATATGCCTTGGCCTCAGGGTTTTTCCTCCTTATGTAACCGTCAACACGGGACTTTTGAACGTCACAGGCTGCTACCAGTTTGGATGGCAAATCGCGAACCATTCCCTCATACGTTCCCGGCCCGCGTCCACCACACCCAATAAGTGCAGCACCATAAGTTTCACTTGGAGGAGTATGCCCCTGACCACCTATTACGTGCCTAGGAACAATCTGGAAAGAGGCCGCGCTCGCAACAGAAGCCTTAATAAATTTCCTGCGGTTACTTTTCATTCCTAGCTTTTACCTAAAAAAACATGGAGCTACAAGGATACTGTAGGATTAAAACTGTATCTTGTTCAGCGCAGCTGAAATAGGGCTAGAAATTGCCAAGAAAATCCCTTCCTAGATAGGCTAATCAGGAAATTAACTTTAATTCTAATGGAATGCGTCAAAGATTAGGTCAGATAACAGAAACTTCAGGGTAAAACCTTGAGAGGAACAGTGATTAAAAGATTCTGAGTTACCTAGTATCCTCTCAAAAAACTTACTCCCCCATCAACTTCTTCAAAGTCGGCTCAATAGATTCAGCCCATATCGTATAACCCTCCACGCTGAGATGTAAAAGGTCAGGCATGATCTTACGAGTTAAGGTACCATCAGGCTCAAGAAACTTGTCCCCAATATCAAGATAATAAACATGCTTATCGTCAGCTAGCTTCTTAAAAATCGCATTTGCCTTCTCATTGACCTGGCGACGACCATCATCCTTGTTTGCTCCTCTTGGAAAAACGCCAAGTAAAAGAACTTTGGTCTTGGGAAGCTTTGTTCGTAGCTGTTTGGTTATTGCGGCCAAACCATCAGCAATCTCCTCAGGAGAGTTATTACCCGAGTTATTGGTTCCAATCATTACTACCGCCACTTTTGGAGAGATTCCCTTGACGTTTCCATTATCAAGCCTCCAGATGACGTGCTGAGTACGATCACCACCGATCCCTAGATTAACGGCATTTCGTTTACCATAAAATTTCCCCCAAACAGTCTTCCCCTTACCTTCCCAACCATGAGTAATCGAATCACCTATCAGCACCAAATCCACTGTGCCTAGAGCCACGCGCTGATTAAAAGATTCGTGACGTTTCATCCACCCACCTGACCTTGGGACAGGTTTGACGGCAGAATGCAGATCATTTGCTTCCACTGAAAATTGTGAAGACAAACAAATAAAAAGAATTAAAGAAAAGGATACATACTTCATGATGTTAACTTCATAAATAATCATAGAGAATCGGTCAATAACGATCTACTTAACTATAAAAATAATTAATAAAAAAAATAGAACCCCGCATCGAGGTTTAAAAAACTACAAAGCCTGAAGAAAATGACACATTAGAGACTCAATAGTTCTCTCAACTTATAGAAAACTTAAATAGATTATCCGATCACTGCGGTTCAACTGCTTCATTACCTACCCAATCCCTCAAATAATCCTGATCCTCTTCGCTGAGTGAATTAATCGGAACAATGAATTTCTTATTGTCATCACGAATCAATTTCACTTTATCATCTGAAACTGCTACTATTTTAGCCTTAATCTTAGTTCCTGATTTATTGGTAAAGACCCTTAACTGATCATCAGTGACTGACTCTTGTTCGCACCAACAGGGCAACTCTTGCAAAGAAATATTGGGTCCCTTGTATTTAACATTTAGAGCTTCTCCACCTCCACCCTCAAAATAGAACACTTCAATTTTCCTCCAACCCTTGCGAAGCTCGACTTCTCCAGACTTAGTTATTGGTGCATGAATTCCATTATTATCGACTATTAGTTGCCTATCCACGAACAATGCACTTCCATCATCACTGGTAGTTTGAAATGTGTACAACCCCGGCTCCTTGATATCTAAGTAACCTGTAAAGGCCAAAGCATAACCATCGGTTTTATCAGCCATTGTCAGATTAAAATCATTAGAAACTCCTGTCTTAAGAACTTTAAGATTACCAAAATCAGGTAAAGCCGGCCAAGAACCCTCATAATATTTGTAACTGACTCCCAAGTTAAGCATTCTGACCCCGTACTTTCGAGGTTGGGCCTTACTAAAAGTTGACTCTGCAACACTGCTCACAACTCCATCATCTCTATAAAATCTGGCACGAACAGTAGTAGTTTGCCTTACCTCTATTGGATTAGCGTAAATAGGTGATTTTTTATCAGGAAGTGAACCGTCCAAAGAATAGTGAATACTTCCGTTGCTCTCTATCGGCTTCAAATTGATTGTTGAACTATTTGAAAAGAGCCTCTTCCCGCCAATTTCAGGGGCACCACTACCAGTCCGAAAGGGAAATGCGGGTAACCCATCACTGTTCTGCAAGTTAGTGTTGGATAAATGATTCCAACCAAGGCGAACTAAGGCAGGCTTGGGAACTTTCTTACTTGCCACTAACACTGTCTTTCCATCGATTACCGCTTTAGCCGGATAAAACTCCCCATCTCCAGAAATCTCAAATCCGCTAATCTGCTCATTATTTCGCGTTTTCAATCCAGATCCAACATGATCAAATTTCACTCTAATCATGTGCCCCTCTACATTCATTGACTTGAAGGTCGGCCCAGAAAAGGAACCGTCTCTCCCATAATCTTTTGCTAGGGCCCAGAGAGCCAATCTCTCCCCTACTCCACGCTTGTCACGGGGATGGACTGGATCTCCACCAATATCATTCGTAGAAACAATACCTGTATTCTTAATGGAAAGAGTACGAGCCTGCGCTTCCCAGAACAAAGGTAAATTTTCTCCTAGTCCTGGTGCCAGTTGAACAAGATAGAAGGGGAAATCGCCCTGCTTCCAGATCTGACGCCAAGAATCAATCAGGGCCTTCTGTTTATCAAAGTAATTTGCTCTGTCTCCTGCCCAAAAATTCGTTTCACCTTGGTACCAAATTGCTCCGCGAATCCCATATGGTATGACCGGAGCTATCATTCCATTATACCAAAAAGCCTGCCCCGAATGAGGTGAAAATTGTTCAATGGGCATCCCCCCCACTGCCGCCTCTATCAGGCCTACAGTAACATCAAGATCCTTGACCAGTTTTTTACCAAAGAAAAACCCAGTCCCTGAAAATCCAGCTACAGTCTCAGGTGAAGATAGAGCCCACGTCCCATTCACATCCTGTATGGGCGATTGCTTCCATGTAGTAGCAACATTGAACAATCGCAGCTTTGGGTTATTGGCTGACTCTAATTCCTTTTCATAGTTAAGAACACCTTTCCACCAAGCCGCCCCATTCATTAATCCGACAGGCACCTCCATATTCGATTGTCCAGAACAAAGCCACACCTCTCCAGCCATCACGTTATTAAAAATAACAGAATTGTTGCCTGTGATAGTCATCACGTAAGGGCCTCCAGCCTTAAGAGCGGGCAAGTCAATCTTCCATTGACCGCTCCCATCAGCTGTAACTTCAGCATTAACATTAAGATCCTTACCCTTTAAGGTAAGCGTAAGTTTCTCTCCTGCCTCGGCCCAACCCCAAACCGGTAATTTTATTCCACGCTGAAGAACCATATGATCACCAAAAATTCGCGGCAAGCGAACGTCAGCACTTGCTGGAAAATTGACAATGACGAGTAATAAGGGGATGAAAAAAATAATTACTGCTGTGGATTTCATATGAATAACTACTCCCTTGTCTCGATGAATCCGTATGAACTTTTACTTATAATAAGTTCAAATTAACATCATTTAGCTATAAAAAAATAACATCTAATCAACTAACTAACCAATCACAAAATTCTTCTTTTCTTTTCTCATTTGAAATCAACCCAATACCAGAAAAGCTGGACTCCAACTCACTACATAGATAGCCTCAGGACTCAACAAATGAAATTAACTGCACTCATAATTTCCATACTACCATTCACCGTTACCCTATTCACCTCGAACGCCAAGGCCGAGGACTGGCCACAATGGCGTGGTTCAAATCGTGATGGCATATCGAAAGAGAACAATCTCCTTAAAAAATGGCCAAAGACAGGGCCACCACTCACATGGAAAGTCAAAGGCCTAGGAATCGGTTTCTCAAGCCTCGCAGTCCTAAAAGGAAAACTATACACTCTCGGCGATCTAAAAGACGGCAGTTACACAATCGCACTCGATGAAAAGAATGGTGACATACTCTGGAAAACAAGAATCGGTGACTCGGGTGGTCACAGAGGATATCCAGGAACTCGTAGCACCCCTACCGTGGACGGTGAGAATATATTTGCTTTAAACCAACACTCGGATCTCGTTTGCCTCGACTCGAAAACTGGTAAACTCATATGGCAAAAGAACCTCGTCGATGATTTTGGAGGGAAAATGATGTCAGGATGGAAATACAGTGAATCACCATTAGTAGATAAGGATCAGGTAATATGTACGCCCGGAGGCAAAGATGGAACCTTATTGGCCCTCAATCGATCGACAGGCAAAAAGATCTGGCAAACTAAGGAATGGACTGACAGTGCCGCATATTCCTCCATTGTTATTGCTACGATTCATGGCACTCGCCAATACGTTCAACTCACCGGGGATAGCGTTGCTGGAGTTCATCCAGAGACAGGTGAAATTCTTTGGAAAGCAAATCGAAAAGGCCAAACTGCAGTGATCCCAACTCCGATCATTAACGGAGACATCGTCTTTGTCACTTCAGGTTATGGCATTGGATGCAACGGATTCAAAATCAATAAAAACGGAGATGAATGGTCAAGTGAAGAAATCTACGCAAACAAATCGATCGCCAACCATCATGGTGGAGTAGTCTTAGTTGATGGCCACGTGTACGGATCCACAGGAGGCACTTTCCGGTGCATTGAACTCAAAAGCGGGAACGAAATATTCAAAGAACGAAGCGCCGGCAAGGGTTCTACACTATATGCCGGAGACCGTTTCATCCTGCGCAGTGAAAAAGGTCCTGTTGCTCTAATCAAAGCCACACCAAAGGGGATGACTGAAATAAGTAAGTTCGATCAACCTCATCGCAGTGAATACAAAGCATGGCCTCACCCGGTAGTGGCTAACGGTAACCTTTACCTTCGCGATCAGGACATTCTACTGTGTTATAAAATCAGAGGGAATTAGAGCTCCTTCCGGAAATCTATCAATTCCAAAACACTCATTATCAATGACCTAGATGAAGGCATTCTGAAATTCATCAACCTCGCAAAGAAACTAAAGTAAAAAAGTAGATTCTCCGCAATGACAATTCATTAGTCATGGCCACTTTTTAATACCTACCACGGGCAGCGCAAACTCAAATGCTGCCTCCCATTCGGGCGTATCTGCAAAACGAAAGCAATCATAAATCTTTTTCTTTGAATTGCCTTTGTCCCATCGACGCAAGCCTAATAATAAACCACCTTCATTTCGATGATCTACATGCCTATGTAAAATAAATGAATCTATTCCATCAATAGATTCCACTAATTTGTAGGCATAGCAGTAGGCTGCTGCCTGAATTTTTTCACCATCAGGTGCTTTGGGTGTATCAAATCCCTGCTCACTTAATATGATCCGTCTCTGTTCTTTTTTGTATAGCATTTCTGATTTCCTCATATGCGTTGTGAGTACGCGAAGGTTTTTAAATGTTATCCGGGGAGTGGTAGATTTTTTTGTAGCCGATTGATCATTCCAGAATTTTGGATTGCGAAGGTTTTCGGGGTACGGATGAAAGGCCAGATGCCAATCAAAATCGCCACCATCTTTTGCAAGTTCAGCAAAATATGTAATGAATGGGCGTCCAGAAAATGTCTGGCTTTCATCACCTGCCTCATAACGTATGTTCCAATGGTGATCTAGTGATATATAGACACGAGCCCAAGATGATTGTCTTCGAACTGCACCATGTGCTAGTCGCATGGTGCGTAGATAGTCAGCAGTAAAGTCTTTCATATTGACTCTTCCCATGTTGCTCCACCACCAATGAGAGTTAACCTCATTGCCAATAATATAACCTACGACGCGCCCATTCTTTTTTTCCGGATGCGACCACCGTTCTGCAATGAATTCCATTATAGCAACAAACCAACGGCTCCCATCTTCTGTGACTGTGTTAAATGCAGATAACGGATTAGGACGTTCACGTGCAGCTTTTGGATGCATTATTAGCTTATTAATTTGTGCATTACCGGACTGATAAGCCAATACTATTAAATTAACTAAGACTCCCCTATCAGATAATCTTTTTATATTAGAATCAATTTTATTGAGATACGGTTTATTGAAGTAATATTCTCTACCGTCCTTAACCCATTTTGGATTGTCAGGGTCGCTAGTCGGATCAACTAATTGGGCAATGTTAAAATTAAGAGCAGCGTGTTTTACTCCCAAAAATAAAGCATCTTCGACCATTTCTACTTGGAGCCCCTTCTTTGAATCCACGGCGGGATAAGGCTCGTCATAACGCGATTTTTCGGCAGAAAGGGACAATGAAGAAAAAGAAAAGAACACTATAATTATTATAGAAAGCATGTACTTCATTTGACCTAAGACGTCTTACCGTTCTTCTTCATTTATATTGATAGCCCTTCAAACAAACAGCCATCAAAAATCACATCCATTGCTACGCCTAAAAAATCTTTCAGCGATTAATTCAAAAATCCACTCAAAAATAAACATCATTCTGCATTAGAGGGATGGCAAACAGAGATCACCCAAAGAGATCCATGATCGGCTCAGTGACACCATCAGGAGTAACGTAGAACGGGCGTTGCTCAACATTGTAATGGTGATCATGAGGTATTCCCAAGGCACGATAAATGCTAGCATGTAATTGCTGAGTAGAAACCGGATCCTTGACGGTAGTGCATGGACGCTCATCAGCAGTCTCTCCATAGACGAATCCTTTTTTGACTCCCCCACCGAAAAGCAACACACTGCCTGCACCAGTGAAGTGCCGATGCATACCATAATGCTGAAGACCCTCAATCTTTGGCGGCACATTGACCTGATCCTTTACTCTCTTCTCGGGCTTACCCTCAATCATCATGTCGCGGCTAAATTCAGTAGCAACGACAATCAATGTACGATCGAGTAACTTCCGTTCCTCAAGATCTAAGACGAGCTGAGCAATGGGCGCATCAATCATAGTCTTAAGCTCCTTCATCCTGGTGTGCCCATTGTCATGAGTGTCCCAATATTTAAATGGATAGTAACCATGAGTAACCTCAATGAAACGAGCCCCCGCTTCAGTTAACCTGCGAGCAAGAAGACATCCAAGCCCAAAACGACCACCTGCCTTATAAGTATCGTAGCTCTCCTTTGATTCGAGGCTCAGATCGAAAGCTTTGCGAGCCTTAGGGCTAGAGAGAAGCCGGTGTGCATTATCAATCGACCTCAATAGAGATTCACGTTGATATTCAGATCCGTGCCGCTGTACCGGACTGTCGGCAAGTAACTTCTTGTACTCTTGATATCGTTTAGCAAAGCGCGTATCGCTCATTCCTTCAGGAGGTTTGACCGCCTCAACTGCCTGATCAGGTTCGACGAGGAAGAAAGGTGCAAACTCACTACCTAAAAATCCCGATGTATGGAAAGCCTTGAGAGATTCTTTCTCTCCGCTGTCAAAAGTCTGTCCAATATCAATGAAAGCCGGAAGGTCCGGATTGAGCGGCCCAAGGGTACGAGAGATCCATGAACCAATGTGCGGAGCAGCCACCGTTAGCGGTGGCTCATAAGCAGTGTGCCAATGATATTGATGGCGGCTATGAAGAATGAACCCAAGGTCAGCAGCCTGGTAAGTTTTAATCAAAGTACCACGATCCATGACCGCACCTATCTTTTCTAATCCCTCTGTGAATTTGAGCCCGTCAACGGCAGTATCAACGGCGGGAAAAGTGGACAGAACACGTTTAGGGTCAAGTCCCTTCTCGTACGGAACGTAACGTTTTGGATCAAAAGTGTCCGTACTGGCCATGCCTCCCGCCATCCAAAGAACTATGACAGTATCCGCAGTAGAATTGAGTGCCTGTTCCTTTATCTCGGCAGCCAAAGACTTGGACGGAGAGCCGGCAGCCAGCGCTCCGAGTGTCGCGGTCGAGGCCGTTGAAATAAAATCACGTCGATCAATGTTAGTCTTCATTTATTGCTTTGTTATATTTAGTGAATTAACTGGAACTCTGGATGCATTGCAAGCATCCAGAGAAGATCCTCTACCCCCTTAGCGTTGATCGGATCCCCAACAATCTTGTGAGCGGTCTTTATCTCCATCTTAGAAGGGAGACGCCCCAAAGCACTGGAAAAAATAGAACCAATGATTGACTCAGACCCCTTCCGCTGCTTCACCCATTCCTGCCCGCCACGCGCCATTAAATCGGCAAGCGGCTTACCATTAGATAACTCTATTAACTGAGCAGTGGTCGCGGTCGATTCTCGTCGAGTGACCACAACATCACGCTTTGGTCGCCCAAGAGTTCGCATGAGTCTATCAAGGTTCCTCATGCCAGCTCGCTTTCGGCCAGTGTCTCGGTCCTTTGCATCAGAATTTGCCGCGAGAATCACCTGGTCAATGCCGTCAAGGAACTGCTCAGCCGACATGCGCCGCACAACAGGACCTTCAAAAATGTATTCTGCATCCTCATCAAAAGTCACTGACGGCCGCTGGTAGGCATTAGAAGTAAGAATCAGATTTATCGTGTGCTTCAAGTCATAACTATGATTAACAAGATCAACTGCAAGCCAATCGAGCAAATCCTGATTCCAACTTGGATTATCCATTTCATCGACCGGTTCAACTAGTCCACGACCCAGAAATATCGCCCACAACCTATTCACAGCCGTTCGCGCAAGTCTCCCGTTCTTTGGTGAAGTTATGATCCCTGACAACTGCTTCACTCTCTCGGAGCGGGACGCTTTAGGATCAACATTGCCAAGTTCAGGATAAAGAAAAGCTGGAGAAGCCTTTTCGCCTGTCGGCTTATTACAACGATGAATATCCATGGGTCCATCAGAAAAGATCGAAGCCAGCGCATAGGTCTGCTTGAGAGTCCAATCATTAATAAATGAATCATGACAAGAAGCACATTTAATATTCAAACCAAGAAAGACTTGAGCAACGTTCTGAGCAGCTTGCATTTCCGCGACTTGTGAAGCATTGACCGTTCCTCGCCATACAATGCCTTTGATAAAGCCATCAGAACCATTTACCGGATTAATCAGTTCGCGAACGAACTGATCATAAGGTTTATTTTCAATCAGAGATTTCCTCAACCAATCAGTAATTTTTTTACCTCCTCCGCCATGATACTGACGAGTATAACTATTACGAAAGCAATCATTCCAAAAAGTAATCCAATGCTCCGCATAGCGCTCATTATCATTCAGCAATTCAGAAACGAGACGGCCTCTCTTTTCTTCATTTTTCTCGGCACTGAATTTTGTCACCTCCGCCGAACTTGGAAGCAATCCGATCGTATCAAGAAAGGCACGTCGTGCATACACTCCATCACTCACTGATAGCTTGGGATCTAAATTATGTTTCTTGTAATATGGAGACAAGAGCCGATCAATCGGGTTTGGTTCGGGCCCTTCAGGCAAATCGACCTTACGTGGAGCCAATGGAGCATTTCGGAACTTTGCAAAAGTGAATCCCTTCTCCCATTGCAGTCCTTGATCTATCCATGCGCGCAAAAGTGCAACCTCATTAAGAGGTAAACGATCACCCTTAGGCGGCATAAACTCATCTGAATCATTGCTCAGTAACAACTTAACTAGCAAACTAGCTGAACCCTTTCCCTTAACGATTGCCGGACCACTATCTCCTCCAGCCTCGACAGAATGCACATGATCAATACTGAAGCCTCCCTTGCTTTTTCCATTAGAATGACACTTGGTGCAGTTCTTTTGTAGGATTGGCTTAATATCGACAGCAAAATCAATCTTCTCATTTATTAGATCCGGCATTTCTCGCGGAGTCGGCGGAGCTGCGAACCCTAGGGAGGTTACGAGCACAGTGATGATCTGCCAGACTGTTAAAAATGCCATTTTTTGACCCATGTTTTTTTGCGTTTAAACTGAATTTATTTTAAATCCAATTTTGTCACTTGTCAGGACAAATCGAATAACTTAGCAACAGCAATATCCTCAAAAAAACAAAAAATAGCTTTCCACCAGCACCATTGACAAGGCCAAGCAATTAATAGTTCTCTAAAAAAATATCTGCGCGGCCACAGAAAAATTAGAGACGAGTCATGACTTCTTCAACAAGAACGAAAGTCCGTAGAGCACACAAGCCACAACTACCACAAAGGGCCCAGTCGGCTGATCGAGTTGAAAACTCACTACGAGCCCGCCCACATTATACATTGTGGACAAGCCCACTGCTATCAACATTATGATCCACATGCGCCGAGCAAGACGACAAGCGGTCGCCGCAGGCAAAATGATCAGTGCCAATGACAGCACTATTCCAGCTACCCGGACCAGCAGGACCATACAAATCCCAGCGAGGACTAATAGCAGTAAATAGTAAGCCCTTGAAGAAACGTCACGGAGCTGGACAAACTCTTCATCAAAACAGACTGCGACAAGTTTGTGATAAAATAGGGCAACTAATCCAAGAACAATCAACCCAAGAACACAGGTCGCTATAACATCACCTTTAGAGGTTAGGAGAATATTACCAAATAGATAACTCTCCAAATTGACCCCTTTGCCCGGCGTATGATGAAGGAACAAGAGGCCAATACCCATGCCACCAGCCCATACCGCTGATATAATTGTATCTTCCCTCTCTTTGAATTTTAAGCTGATACAGCCAATCACTAATGCAGAGGCAATAGCGGCCACAATCGCTCCGAGCATTGGCGTCAACCAGATAATATCGTAAGTGCGGTTAAAATAAATAGCGGCTCCAATTCCTCCTAAGATACTATGCGCTATTGCCGCTGCAATGTAACCTATGCGTCGAGTCACAACAAAAGTCCCGACAACACCATACGTAAGACTCGAAACAATACCAGCTAGCAGAGCGTAACGGATCACTGGGACATCCCTAACTGTTTCTAAAAATTCAATCATGAGCGCAGACGGAATGGTCTCCCTGTTGGTGGCGAGTTTTTCGGTCATGCTCGACGCGACGACGCCCACTATATATTTCACGAATAGTTTCGCCGCTCAATGGAAGTGAATGACGATGAGCATGCTGATTAACACACAAAACTGAATCACTTAACTCAGAAACTAGTTCCAAATCATGGGTTACGAGAACAAGAGTCATGTCCTTACGCAAACTAGCGAGAGCTTCAATGAATTGCTCTTCAGCAGAAAGATCAATATTTGCAGTGGGCTCATCCATTAACAACAACTCCGGCTCACAGGCAAGTGCCCGCGCAATCATGACTCGTTGCCGCTCACCACCAGAAAGTTCAGAGAATGTGCGATTTTTAAAATCACTCAAGCGAACAGTTTCTAGAGCTTCTTCAGCAACTAATCGACACTCTTTGGAATAGGAACCAACACCTAATCGATCGAGTCGCCCCATGAGAACTATTTCAAGGACCGATACAGGATACAATGGATCAAAGCGCATAGCTTGTGGCACATATCCAATTTTTCGCCGGTCTTTTCCTGCCGGTTGACCCAAAACATCAAGAGTACCAGTTTCAGGAAATTCGAGTCCTAGAATTAATTTTAATAAAGTCGACTTACCTCCCCCATTGGGACCAATGATCCCAATCGATTCACCCTTCTCCACCTCAAATGACACATCATTAATTACTCGCACCTTACCGTAGCCAAACGACAAATCGGTGCAAGAGATAGCATTCATTAGAAGCTACCTTTAATCGCGGAAGCAATTTCTCGCAAGTTGGCAACTATGTCTTTTTCTAAGGGATCAATTGAAACCACGTTTCCGTTTATTGACTCAGCTAGAGCTGCTGCACTTGTCTGATCAAATTGCGGTTGCACAAAAATGACCTTAGCTCCATTTGTTTTGGCCTCATTAGCAATCCTTGCTAATTGTTTAGGCGTTGGAGATCTGTTTCCAATTTCGATAGCAACCTGCTCAAGCGAATAGTCTTGAGCAAAATACGCAAAAGCACTGTGGTAAACATAGAATTTTTGACCACTTAGCGGTTTTAAAAGCTTACTAATTTCATTATGAACACCAGTCAATTCCTCTTTGAATTTTGTGAGGTTTTCATTTATCACCGAACCTTTTTTCTGTGGCAACATCTCTTTTAATTTAGCTGCTATTTGAGCAGCTTGAGTCATCAGCGTCGTCGGTGAAAGCCAAACGTGAGGATCATTTAAATCTTCATGGTCATGGTCAAGATCGTCCTCAGGGTCCTCAGTTTTATGACTAGGGTGATCACATTCTCCTTCTAGTAGCTTAAGTCCTGCTAGAAGATTTAATTCCTTGGGAGCTGAATCTCCATCACCAACTTTAACAAAATAGTTACTTTCAAATCCTAATTCACCTGAACACAAAAGATTTGACTGCGCCATGTCAACGATCTGTTTCGGGGTCGGCGAATAAGAGTGGGGATCATCTCCTTCACCAACGATAACTTCAATATCTATAAGACCACCTGCCAGACGCTCAAAGATATATTGGTAAGGTGAGATGGGAACAAAAACGACAGGCTTCGAATTCTCTTTACCTTTTTCATCACTCAAACTTGATGATTGTTTATCACTGCACCCCTGAAACGAGAAGAGAAGAAATGCCAATAAAATAAACTTGAGCAAGTCAGTTTTAATGATGCGCTTTATGTTATTTAATTGCGTGGAAGACATTATATGAGCGTAGCCTAACGAATAGTTTTTTTAGTTAACCCTTCATCCAGCTCAGTATTTTGTAATGCTTGGCTTTTTCAAGCGCCTTTACAGCATCTGCTTTTGTCAGCTCATGCGAACCGTCAGTGAAAATCTCGAGTTGATGGTTTTTTTTATCCTTCTTAACTATGCGAATCGTCTTAACGCCACCAAGTTTGGCAATAGCTTTGGCTATTGTCTTTTTGCAAGCCGTGCATTCGACTCCAGACATTGAGGCAATATATTTTGTCTCCTCAGCAGCAAATACTTCCACTGATCCGGTCATAAAAATGCAGGAGACCAAAAGCATGATTGATTTAGTTAGCTTTAAAAAATCCATTTCTATTAATTACACCTATTTTAAAGTAAATTCTCAACTAATGCAAATTAATTGCATTTTCCATTGCGGATCTAGTTATTTTACTCTATTGCATACAGCTTGCGATAATAAAACTAATAATCTTATGAGACCAACCAAATCCATCCTTTCCATCTTATCATTAACTCTATCCTTATCCATAGCATCAAAGGCTGAGGATAAAGTCTTTGAATTTAATGTCAGTGATAATAAGGAGTCCTCTCAATTCTTCACTTTAAACCCTGAAGTTTTTCTAAATGTAACTGGATCAGTTTTAGATTCAGATACTCCTGTCTCGGGTTTAGCAACTAGTGAGCATGACCCGCAAAAAGACTATCAACTTCATCCGGTTGAACTTCACATTGACGCCGAACTCGGTGAAAACATCTCTGGTCTATTTTATGGAGTCGCGCTTCAAAATGAAGATGATGATTGGGAAACCGGAATAGAGGAAGTTAAAGTTACTTACGATTTTAATGATTCGTTAAGCATTTCGGGTGGACAGTTCTTGAATCGTTTTGGATTTCAAAACCAAAATCACCTTCACATGTGGGATTTTGTGAATCAAAATTTGCAGAATAGCCGACTCCTTTCTGAGGGAGAGTTAATCACTCGCGGCATTGAATTTAATTATAAACCAAAAAAACGATTATCCTTTAACTTCGCCACTGGTAAAGCAAGACTGCACGATCACGATCATGGCCACGGTGACCATGATGATCATGAAGGTGAAGATCACGACGATCACGAGGGAGAAGACCATGATGATCACGAAGGTGAAGATCACGACGATCACGAGGGAGAAGACCATGACGATCACGAAGAACACCACATTGAAGCTGATGGAATTAACATCTCAGACTGGATAACCTCAGCCGATGTTAGATATTATCTTGATGATGATCAGACCCTAATGGTATCAGGATCGCTCGCCGTAGGGGAAAATGAGTTCGGAACGAAGACTTGGGCTTATGGTGCAGGCGTTCAAAAACTTTGGGGAGGTCATGACCACGGAAACGGTCTCGAATTCTGCGAAGGGGCTACTAAACTAAAAGCTGAAATAATTGGCAGAAGTGCTGAAGTTAAACATGAGGACGGTGACTCCGATGATGTTAGTGATTGGGGTTTCTCAGCGGCCTTATATTACGGCCTCAACGAGATGACCACATTATCATTTCGCCAAGAATACATCTCAGATTTAGCGGAACTGGAACTCGAAGAGAGACATAGAACTTCTTTTGCTCTTTCAAGAAACTTAACTGATAACATTCTTGCTCGTGTCCAATATGACTATAATCGCGCCGATTCTATTGAAGATGAACATGCCCTATGGTTACAGTTTCAGATTGGCATTGGTGGGTCTGGCTCTCACGCGAATCATAACCATTAAGTAGAGACATTCGAGAGTTACCATTCTTGAGTCATCATGCAATGATTCCTTCTATTACCTTACCGTGAACATCAGTTAGACTTTCTTTGCGTCCTTGGTGAAAATAAGTAAGCAATTCATGATCTATACCCATAAGATGCAGAATAGTGGCATGTATATCATGCACATGGACACGATCTACCACAGCTTCAAAACCAAATTCATCGGTTTCTCCGTGAACTGTTCCTCCCTTGACCCCGCTACCAGCCATCCACATTGAAAACCCATAGGGATTATGATTACGGCCAGGCGCATCCTTACCCTCACTGAAAGGCATACGACCAAACTCCCCCCCCCACACCACTAAAGTTTCATCAAGCAAACCTCGCTGGTCAAGATCCTCTAACAGTGCAGCGATTGGCTGATCCACTTCTGATCCATGGCGACCATGATTCTTCTCTATTGATTCATGAGCATCCCAAGTTTCTTCTAAGTGACCTCCACCAGAATACAACTGGATAAAACGCACTCCCCGTTCAACTAACCGTCGAGCAATCAAACAATTCTTACCAAATTCATCAGTCGGAAAATTGCCCACACCATACGATTCTAACGTTTGCCGAGATTCATCCGAAAGATCCACTGCTTCTGGAGCTTCGGCCTGCATCCTGTAAGCGAGTTCGTAATTTTGAATCCTCGCGGCAAGCTCCTCCGATTCTTCTCGATCCATGAAGTGCTGGCGATTAAGTTTATCAAGGAAATCAAGTTGATTGCGCTGAGCTTTACCTGTGAAATTATTCGGACCGCTTAAATCAAGGATTGGGCTTCCCGTTGGTCGGAACAGAGTCCCTTGGTAGGTCGCGGGCATGAATCCACTTGACCAGTTAGGCATACCACTGATTGGCCCTCCTCTCTTATCAAGCATAACAACATAAGAAGGAAGACTATCATTTTCACTTCCCAATCCGTAAGTCACCCACGTTCCCAGAGAAGGACGACCAATTAATGGCATCCCTGTATTCATCTGTACTAGGGCAGATCCATGGGCATGGCTATCAGCATGACAAGAACGAATCACCGCCAACTTATCGGCGTGCTTGCGAATGTTTGGGAAATAATCTGAAACCATAATTCCACTCTCCCCACCAGGACGGAATGGGCGCCAATTAGGAGTAAGAAAACCTACTCTCCTTCCCCCAGAATTAATGTACCTTTTACCCTGAGGTAAAGATTTACCAGCAAACTTCCTTAGCTCAGGCTTATAATCGAAAGTGTCGACCTGACTCGGACCACCATTCATCATTAAGAAAATACAACTCTTAGCCTTAGTTTTGAAATGAGATGGTCTAGGCGCTAGAGGACCATCTGACGCGAGACTCTTTTGGGGAAAGAATCCGCTTCCATAGAGCAGTGAAGTTAACGCGAGACCAGAAAAACCGCCTCCCATTTCCCAAGCAAATTCTCTCCTAGTCTGACCACAAGGGAAAGAATTTCTATGTATTCGATTAATCAATATAAAGAAATTCGTTAGAGTTAAGTAAAACGTGACAAACTGAAGCTAGCCCTTGAAGCTCTGGATCCATGACCGGCTTTTTCTTTAAAGAATGAGTCATAGTTAAATTATACTTTTTAGCAAGCAGTTCACTGACAGATTTCATTTCCTGTGGCTCTAGTTGACGCCCATAGACAAGCAATTCTGCTATATCACCTTTCCAGTATTCCCCTTCTATATTCCCTTGTTGGCCAATGACCCATTCCGTGTCCATTCTCCTTTCCTTCAAAGAAGAAACTCGGCCCGCCAAAGTCTGCCCATTAAAATTAATTTGGCTACCTAAACTCCCACTAGATGCAGAAAGAATAAATGGATTTCCGGAAGCACTAGTGACCTTGTCATTGCTTGAGAAATCATCAGAGAACCTAACCGTCGATTTTCCAGTTAACCCCAAGAACAACGAGCTAGTTGAATTTCCTGCTCGGCCATTCCAGTTGGAAATAATTTCTCGGTGCTCCTCAGAAGAGGAACGGTCACTTGCAACAGCAAAAATTGTAAATTCCTGCCCCTTTATCACTTGACCTTTAATTTTAAGAAATTCCTTTTTACCACTGAACCGCATAGCAGGTTTCTCTCCTATGCCCTTATCCACATAAATTGGCCTCCTCCCTGAATCGGCCTGAGTCACATCATGCCCATTACCTGAAAGGTCCTTCCAAAGTAATAATTTGCCATTAGGATCAGTAGTCTTTCCAGCGTCAGCAGATACCCAAAAACGAAGCCCTGAACTGGGCACTTTATCCACAGCACGTAATTGACCCCTTACTTCCATTGCTTGATCATTGGCATCTCTGAAATGGGTCACCTGCCGATTATAATGATCCAACGCAATCGTTAACTCATCTACTGACGGAACACGCCCTAAAACCTTTTTCCATGCAAAGGTAATTGCATCCTTTTTAGATTTAGAAACCTCATTCGCATGATTAGCCAATCGCTGACTCCTTGCGTGAACAAAATGATTATTCAGCATTGCAAGTGATTGTGAAACTACAGTCGTTGAGTTGCGATTGCCGCATGGCTTCTCACTACTTGGAAAATCAAATGCCGTCATAAGAGGGACTAGAAGATGCCTCTTAGAAATCATATAGACACTTCGGCGAAATTGTTCCTTGAGAGGCGACGGAGTCCATGCGCTACTCTTTCGAGAAAACCCTTCCAGAGCTTCCGAAGCAAGCTCAGGATAAAAGCTTTTCCCACCCATTCGTAAATCAAGCTCTCCAGAAACATGTAGTAAGGAATCTCTTAATGACTCCGCATCCATTCGACGTCTATTATTTCTCCAAAGCAGTTTATTGCCTGGGTCAATCTCTATGCACCTCTCTGCCTTTGGATGAAGGGAACTTTGTTTGTAGGTATCGGATAGTACTATTTTCCTTATGACACTCTTAATACTCCACCCCCCCTTAATAAAGTCATCCGCGATCCAATCCAGTAATTCAGGATGAGTCGGCAGAGCTGATTTAAAACCAAAATTGTTTGGGGTTGCTACAATTCCTTTACCCATTAAATGCTGCCAGATACGATTTACCATCACACGAGCAGTAAGAGGATTACTTGGATTAGTAATAAAATCAGCAAGTTGGAGTCTACGCCAAGATGTTTTGGATTCTTTGGGCGGACTAATTAATGGACGGTCCAGATGAGGAGCCAATGAAAGGTGTCCAGGCTCAATGGCCTTAGATTTCTTATGAGGATCACCATTAACTAATAAGTGTAATGGTGGCGGGTCACGATGAACGTCCGTCCAACCAAAAACTTCCTTGTGCCCTAGCTGCTCAGCACTCGGCCCTCCCATTATTGCTGCACTACCTGGCTCAATTGTTCCTGCCCAAAAAGCAGCGGCCATTCTGTAGTAATCCTGTTGCGGTATAGGATCAAATTTATGATCATGACACCGGGCACACCGTACTGTCATACCAAGAAAGGCAGTGCTGACCACATCAACCATATCTTCAAGCCTTTCATATTTATACTCTTGCGCATCATTAGGCTCATCATTCCATGTCCCCGCACGCAGCATTCCGGTAGCAATTACCGAGGACTCATCACTATTATCTATTTCGTCTCCTGCCAATTGTTCTGTTACGAACTGGTCATAAGGTATATCAGAATTGAAAGCTTTTATGACCCAGTCTCGATATTTCCAGATATTGGGCTTCACTGCGTCACGCTCATACCCATTGGTTTCTGCAAATCGAACAACATCAAGCCAGTGCCTTGCCCACCGTTCTCCAAATCTTGGGGAATTTAATAATCGATCAACCAAATCCGAGTAAGAATTCTTATCGCCCGAATGAGCAAAATCTTTTATTTCTTCATGACTTGGAGGAATTCCAATTAAATCAAAATGAAGTCGGCGAATTAAAGTATGCTTATCAGAAGGCGGAGAAGGATTAATACTTTGTTCCTTTAACCGATTCCTAACAAAGGCATCAATTGGTTTAATATTTTTCTCACCCGAAATTTCAGGCACTGCAGGCTGCTTAACTTCCCTCAAGGACCACCAATCAAGACCGGCCCGATCTGCACCTATAATGGTCTGCAAAGAAAGCAAAATGATTCCCAGAATTTGAGAATATGCACGCATAATTAAAGTAAATTATGATGAATTTAAATATCATGCGATAGAAAACTTTTACTTGTAATGCTCAACCTTGCGCGGTTTCACACCAAGCTTCTCGTAATTAAAACCGGCCTTTAGCGGCTTGTAATCGCCAATGATGGCAATAGAACGGTTCGGCTTAATATCTTTTTCCAAACCGAGCCCCCAATAAACTGCGTTTACCGTCATTCTCCTTACCCCATCATTTTCCAAGTCCTTCGCCGAACCCATTGTAAAATGAAAGATTCTCGAATCCATACCTTTATTTCCTGTCCATTTTTTTGTCCAAGCGACGGGCAAAGGTTCTTTCTTGGTATTGGGTGGGGCATCCTTTTCAAGATTGATCAACGGCTGCCCTAAAACCAATGATGTGCAATCCTCTGGAAAAGGATTCTTATCATTATGACAACGGTAAACATCGGAAGTCCCCCAAATATCCCCCACTCCGGCAAGAATAGGATGTTTCTTGTTTTCAGAGACAATTACTCCGCGCGTTGCTTCACGGTGCCAACCACCGTGGTGCCCCATGAATGTGCCGCCCAACATTTCGCGCAGTGAAACATTTTTTCCGTCCTTCTTGTATTGTAACCCACCCCAAAATCCATGGTTGGCAGTCCTCAGGGCAATGAGTGGTTTTCCTGAATCAAAATAATCATAAAAGTGCTGCATCTGCTCTTCCGGAAGATGCATGAATCGAGAAATCCAAATCAGACAGTCAGCTTTAGCTAAAAGATCAAGACCTGGAATCTTATGTCGTTTTGTTTTGTCCTTGAACGGAGCCGGCACTGTCGGGTCAACTTCACCTTTTTCATTAACCGAAAACAAAACAGTACAATCAAAGCCATGATGTTTGGAAAGGACTTTCGCCAACATCGGCATGGATTGTTCACTACGATATTCCTGCTCAGCCGCAATTAGAACAACGTGCTTATTCTTTCCTAGGCCTTTAAGTCCTGAATAAGTTAACCATAAGTCACTTTTGGGTGATGTAGCTTTGGAATTTTCTTGCTGCGCTTCCAGACTATCTGAGAAAACCATAAAGAGAATGGATAGAAAAGAGATTTTGATTTTTTTCATACGGTCTATATTAATTATTCTTCTGATTAATTTTTTGGAGTAATTTTCTGAATATCATTCAGCCATTCTCGCCAACTCAGCGGCAATTATTTTGAGACTTTTAGGCCATTGATCAAAGGTGGTACTCTTAGATCCCGAAATCTTAGGTGCAGCGATTCCTTTGACCAGAAAATTCGTCGGTTGAGCATAGAGAAACTGGACACTCTCCTTATCATAAGTGTTTGGTAAACTTCTGGCATAAATCTCCAATTCAGCTGCATATTGAGAAGGATCTTCACCTATATTACTTTCTGAAGGGACCCATATTACACCAGAAACACCCATTGGAGTTAATGGACTCACACACCAATTGTATGCATAAGTGGGAATCGTGTCAGATGGAACAATTTGACTCTTTCCTGGTTCTGGAAATGAAGGGGCCTGGAGAGAAAATTTAGATAAATCCTCACCTCCTTGAATGATACTTTCGGTGAAAACCTGGACCTCCTTAAGGTGCTTGGTGACAGCCCTCCTTGCCACTCCGGAGCTGGGAAACTGAAGAAACAACTCATTCAATCGGGCTCTGAAATCCAAACTCTTAATGTTTTTTACACCTTCAAAAGAAGTCCACGAAAGTGGAGAAGCAAATTGTCGATTACGTCCTCCTCGTCCCGATGACATTGTGATAAAACCTTGCGGAATGCCAGGTCGGTTCAAGCCCTTAGCAAACTCATAGGCAAACATAGTCACACCATTATTCTCCTTCGAAAAATCAGCCGTGAGCCAATGCGACCGGTACTTTCCTCCTCCAGTCTCAAAACGGCGCTTCCTTGGTGTGGGAAAGCTACTAGTCTTTGTTTTTTTACAAAACTCCCTAACAAGAGGCATGGACTTGGGAAGATCAACTTCCTTTTCACGCCTATCGTAGGGCCACTCTGAGGTCAAAAGTGCACTCCCTGTGAGATACCAAACATCACCTATTAATATGTCCTTTATTGTACGGTTAAAACCGTGACTAGACTTAACCTCAAGGGTAATTGGATCAGTCGAAGCCTTTCTTGCTGGAAAAGAAACGGTCCATTGATCCAAGTCATTAGCAACCACGTTTTGAATAGCACCATCAAGCGCCACTATTAGCTTCACACCTCTATTCGCATGCCCCCAAACTTGGATCGGTTGATCACGCTGAAGAATAACTCCATCACGGTAATACTCTGCCACCTGCAAGATGGGGTAATTAGGATCAGTCCAACGAGCATACTTCTCCTTGAGGGCTTTGGCTTTTTCCTGGTCGTCTTCCTCAAAGATAAACTTCCCGTCAACGGCAGCGAAGGGGATTGCCGGCAAGCCGGCCTTATTATAGAGATTGGAATTCTCTGGTACGGCATTATAGGCATATTGCACGCCAATCGGAGAAGGCACCTTTGCTGAAGTGACGACCAAGGTATCCTCAATAATCACCGCCTCGGCAGCATGCCATTTCCTGTCTTTACCACATAGCCGAAGATGATTGAGCTTGGTTCCCGGAGTGGGCTTGGCCGGTTCCACAAATTTTCCCGGTTCACGTCGGTCCCTGGCCATGCCCTTGCTGCCAACCATCAAGCCGCCGAAGAGGCTTTCCTTATCAAAGGAGACCAGCACCTTTTTTCCTTCCACCTTATAACCGCTGTAAATCGGGCCGGTGTAGGCGACGTTCTTGCCGTATTGTTTAGCGAGGGCCCAACGCGCCATGCGTATTCCGGGGTGCAGCTTGTTATAGTAGTGTATGCCCCCAGGGTTGGCTGAATTAATGTCAGATTGCACGACCATCCCAACATTTTCACGATTGTTGGTAAAATACATGTGCTGCACCTGACGAATATCGGCAAATCCGACGTTATCGGGGTCAGGAGACCCGTATGGTTGCATCTGAGTAAAATAGAAAGGCATCTTCGGCATATTCCAGGCCTCTCTCCATCCCTTGACTAGGGCTTCCATTCTGGCTGCGTAAATTCTTCCATCCCCACTGTTACTGGTCCCTTGACACCAGATAGCACCCCGAATGGCATAAGGAATAACGGGAGCAATCTTGCCATTGAAGAATTGGGAAGGCCCACGCCACATACCGGCAATTCCCGGAAGACTAGGGCGAGTTGGCACCTTGCCTCCGGCCTCCGCAATCCTGCCAGCTTCCTCCTGCCATGCCTTTAAGTCCTTGTCGTATTTCACAAAAGCATCACGGCCTTGCTTAGTCAGCGGATCGGCATCGCGAATGAGGTCAGCGTCACCCTTAAGTTTCGTGTGTGCCTCAATTGCTTCGCGCTGGGTAAATGCCTCAATCCGTGTGTTGCTGTGTGCACTAAGCAAAATACCTATAGGAACGTTCAATTCTTTGTAGAGATTATGAGCAAAAGATAATGATAGAGCCGAGAAACCACTCGCGGCGGAGGCTTTCTTCCAGCCCTCTTGAGAAGTGGCTTTCTTCTGCGGATAAAGAGCAGAATTAGTGTCGATATTAATTTCCCGAATAGGCACATCCTCGTTGGATGAAGCTATTTCTCGCACCAACTCGTTACACATGCTCTTAGCCGCTGACCAGACCATGTTAGATTGCCCTGAGGAAAACCAAACTTCACCAACCAACACCCCTTTCAATGAAATCGATTCACTTTGGTTATTCTTCACCTCGAGAAGGCGTTCTTCTCGTGAAACCTTCAAGGGATCCAGCCTCACCATCCAATCCCCATTCTTGTCAACAACAGCAACCTTTGTTTGCCCAGCAAATTCGACAGTCACTTGATTTCCAGATGCATCAAAACCCCAAATAGGCAACTCAGATCCTCTTTGCAAAATCATGTTATCTGTAAACGGAACGGCTAATTCCAATTTACTGTCATCAGCTGAGAGATTAGATGCCACCGATAGTACCAAGAGAAGGGATAAGAGAATTTCGTTCATATAATTAGCACTAGAGCTGAAAGATAAAATTAAGTGTCAAAAGAACACACCGATATTCCAATTTCAATGAAGTTTTTCTTCATTGTCTGCACCCCATAAGGGATTAGATATCCAACATGATATTTTTTACTAATCCCAAGCAGAAAATTCATGATGAAAGAATAATCTTAGTTTAAATTCAACTATGAAACACATCATACCGACGATTTTTGGAATCTGGCTCTCCTCAATCTCATTTAGCGCCGAGACCAAACCGTTTCCGCCTGAAGGTCTCCAACTATGGCTGATGGCGGATGCAGGTATCACTACTGAGGACAATTCCAAGGAAGGAGGAAGCGAAACCGATGTCGCTCAATGGACTGATCAGTCCGCAGGAGGCATCGAACTGACCCCCGCTTACAAGTCAACAAAAACTCGTCCATCACTTCTAAAGAAAGTTCCTGAAATTGGAGGGAAACCCGCTCTCCAGTTCAGCGGTAAGGGTGGAAGCAATTTCGAAATTACAGACGCATTGATAGGCCGCTTTAAAACGTCCTTTGATCTGAATTGCGGCACTGTCTTTCTAGTGACAAGCATGCCATTTATACCTATCATTTCCCCCATGACCCTAAGTGCCACTGCTGACTCTAAGACTGGTCGTGGTGGATTGGGTATACGAAGAGGCGGCAAATCCGATAGCTGGTTTTGCGTTCATTATGGAGGACCTGGAAATGGCAAGAAGATTCAGAGCCAAGAATCTAAGCTAGACAGTAAATTCCACATCCTCACTGTTCGCTTTGATAAGCACAAATCGGAACTGGAGATGATCGTTGATGGCAGGCAAACTGGCACAAAGCTTCGAGACGAATCTACACTCCCTCTCGATCCAATTAACTTCATCCAGGTAGGCGGTCATGGCATCCTTGACCCGCCAGGAGATCCAGGAGCTGAATGGTTCTTTAATGGAAAGATTGCTGAGATCATCGTTTTTGATCGGATACTCGGCGATAACCCAAAGGCAGGGCCCTTCGCTGAAGTTGGGAAATACCTCCAAAAAAAATACAGTTTATCCGGGAATTTTCCGGGAAGCTAAGCATCTGTACTGCATCCCTAAAGAATGTCCTTAACGTGCCTCTATCTTCGTAATCAATCCAGATAAAGTTTCACTCCCTCAGAGGAACAAAATCCGCATCCGGATCTCTGAGAACTGCCGGATCCAATAATGCTTTTCCTCTTTCTACACGCTTTAAAATACCATCAACAAAGATTTCATCGCCTACTTTGCAGCTCTCCGCCATCCTTGTAAATTTGCCCAGATTACACTCTATCCCGCTCTCTAGAAATATCTTTGCTGGGACAGGATAAATGACCACCTTAGAGACTTTTCCTTTCACTGTAATTTTTTTCCCTATATACGCTTTACCCATCGCGGACAGATCCTTTTCAAGGAACTGTGCAGTAGGATTACCATAATCCATCTTCCATCCCTCGCATCCAAGGAGAAGCATCATTGCGGGAAAAATAAAAAACGGCAAAAATCTCATTAACAGAAAAAATAATTATTTCTTATTCTTTTTCGGAGGGGATTTTAGCTCCAGTAATCGCCGCTCAAGGAATTCACCGGAAATTTTACGAGCCCTTTCACGGTCAGATCCATCATAATCCCAGAACTCCTGCAGTACCTCCTCAGTCTTGGAAAAGTCTTTACCATCATCGCCTATGCGTTGACGCAAAGAAGCTAGTCTTCCCTTCAATTCGGTTACCTTGTCAGTATATTTCGAATCATCGTAGAGATTATTTGACTCGAAAGGATCCTTTTCCATGTCATAAAGCTCCCAAGCCGGTGGCGTCTGATTTCCGCCCTGGTAATCAACCCCATAAAAATAAATAAGCTTATACCTTTTAGTGCGAATTCCCACGTGACCAGGGTTGTCATGGTGCGCCATGTGCATCCAATAACGATAATAGGCCTCGTTCGGCCAATCCTTCGGTTCATTACCACTCTCACAGATAGACTTAAAACTGCGGCCCTGCATATAGTCTGGCTTCTTGACTCCGGCAAAGTCAAGAATGGTCGGAGCATAGTCAACGTTACCCACAACTGCATCGGTTCTACTTCCCGCTTTAATAGTCTCTGGATAACGAATTAAGAAAGGCATGCGCATGGACTCTTCATACATCCACCTCTTGTCCTGGTAATCATGTTCACCAAGCATAAATCCCTGGTCACCGGTATAGATAATAACCGTATTGTCCATGAGTCCTTTCTTCTTCAAATGTGCAAAGAGTCTTTCTAAGTTATCGTCAACCCCTTTCACGCAACGTAAATATTTGCGCAGATAAACGTTGTAGGCCATGTCTTGGACCTGCCGATCACTGAGCTTTGATGAATCGTAATCTACTGGATAATCTTGAGGGAATTTCTTAGGAAGATCCTTGGCATAGGAGCGACGCGGATTGCGATTACCGATTGAGGTACCCACGTGAGGAATGAGCTCATCTTGATAACCACGTGTGGCAATGGAACCAAATCGTGGTGGGTGTGATTTGTGTAAATTTTCCGGTTGCGGAATATCCACATCCGCTAGGTAGTCATTATATCGGTGCGCATGTTCAAAATAATCATGCGGTGCTTTGTAATGGTGCATCAGAAAGAATGGCTTTGATTCGTCCCTACCTTCGTTCAACCATTTGATCGTCTGATCCGTTATCGCATCGGATGAATGCATCCCATCAAACTTAATTAGATTTTTAGGCCATTTTTTCTCACCGCGAATACGGAACTCTGGATCGTGATACTTTCCCTGCCCTGGCAACACACAATAATAATCAAAATCGGCCGGCTCTTTCTTTAGATGCCACTTACCTATCATCGCAGTCTGATAACCGGCTTTCTTCATCTCTTTAGCAAGATACTGGCGTCCTGGTTCAATACTTCCACGAAGATCATGTACTCCACATGTGTGCGCATACTGACCAGTAAGAATGGTAGCGCGACTAGGTGCACAGATAGCATTAGAGCAAAACGCATTCTCAAAGAGCATTCCTTCCTTAGCTAACTGATCAATAGTTGGCGTGGGATTGAGTTTTGCAAGACGACCCCCATAAGCACCAATAGCCTGTGAAGTGTGATCATCAGACATTATAAAAATAATGTTCGGTCTCTTTGCTGCAATGAGGGATCCTATCGCAAAAAGAAAGGACACTCCTACCATGGTCATGTTTTTGATAGTCATAGTTTCGTTCAAATTATCAGACGTTTAATAAAACTCGCAACCTGATTTGTTCGCCTCCTACGATTCAGTTCCTAAAGAGCACCATAAATCAAAGATACACTATTAACACAAACCAATGCGTTACTTACCTCTTTTCAGTTTTGGCAGGTCTCCGTCCCCAGTCAACTCTCCACCAAGCACCCAAGAAAGATTAAATCGGGTCAGATAAGAACCCTTGAATGGATCGTGCTCGTAGTGAAGATAAATCCAACCCGAAGTCGACGTATTGTTTCGTCCAGCAGTGAGTGAAGAATAACCGCTGCGTCCTGCATCGACGAGTCTTTTAACTGGCCACGTTTTACCACCATCAAAACTTGCCCAAACCGTGATGCGTTCGCGGTGCGAAGCGTTTGTATCAAGGTTGCTAAAGATCAGGATATCCTGTTCTTGGGACGGTATTCGAGTTAACCCCGCCATACAACCGTAAGGCCGACCTTGATCTCCGTCTGGTAATGCATTCACAATTCTCCATTCCTTCCAAGTCTCTCCGCCGTCAAAGCTCCATGCTTCTCGTCGACGACGATTATTTGGTCGTTCGGGCCAGTGAACACGCGAATTGTAATAGATCCTTCCATCGGCAAGTTCGACAAGAGCCGCTTCACCCGTACCCTTTTCGGGAAATGGGGCACTCGTCTTCCAAGTTTTACCTCCATCATCACTATAAATAGCGTTAGTGTACTGCTTAGACCACTCTCCCTCTCTCTCATTAGATCCATAGAACCTTGAAGCCCGCAATAATCTCCCCTTCTTTGGACCAACAGCTAAAGTGATACCACTTTCATTCATATGCATGGAAGGATTATTCCCATTGAGGTCTTTCGCTATCTCAGTCTTTTCAGGTTTCCAAGTCCTTCCATCGTCTTTACTTCGATAAACAGTCAACGGCGCAGGAGGCTGTCGATCTTCAACAAAGACAAGTATGTCCCCGGAGCCGGTATCAACAATAGTTCCACCTCCATTATACCCATTCTCCGATACTACTACGGACTCGTTCCAAGATTTTCCTCCATCTTCACTACGACGTACGGACACCCCAGAATTTCCCCAGACAGCAATGACCGTGCCTTTGTTTGTGACAACGACATTAGGATAACGCTGATCATTGAAAAGACGTTGTTTTTCGAAAACAGCATCTCCCAGAAAAGGGCTCAACCCTTCGTCAGCAATGGAATTAGCTGAAAGACTAACTAGGAGCAGCAGAGATAATGCGTATGGCATTGAAAGAAAAAATAAAAAGATAAGAGATCTCTACTTTGGATCTTTTACCGACTTCCTCGCTGCCCAATAAATGGCACGAACAACTAATTTCTGCAGGGCCGGATTCGGCCAAGCCTTCTCATCATGCCCAAGGCCTGTATTGAAGAGCCTCCCCTTTCCATATTCATGAATCCAGATCATTGAATGGTTCTCTTTTCCTCGATCAATTCTCCCCAAGTGATGTAATTTATTCTCAGTCTCGGGATGAAATTTGTCCCTGTAAGATTCATCATGAATCATAAAAGGTTTCATCCCCTTGGTGATCGGGTGCTTCTGATCAGTAAAGACAATCTTAAACTCTCCACCGCCGTGACCAATGAATTGCCCTCCAAACAACTTCCAGTAAATATCTGATTTCTTGAATGCGTCCGTTGCATGAACCCCAACAACACCGCCGCCGTTTTTTACATAATTTTCAAGGCCGCTCTCCTGTGAAGGATCAGTGAAATTTCCTCCCGACCCATAGAAAAGAACCACATCGTAGTCTTTGATATTCTCAACCTTCAAATCATCAAGCTTGTTACTGAAAATTAACTCGAAGTCTCCCTGCTTTTTGAACAAAGGAACTATGGCCTCATAATAACCTTTCCAGTCATGATCCCGTCCACCCATATAAAGAATCTTAATCTTCTCGTGATGATCTGCCTTCACATCATTGGAAAAAACAAAACAAATAAATAGGATTAATAATGTTGGAAATTTAAAGAAATTCATTCCGTAAACTAGCAGGAATTAACCAATTAGTGTTGGCTTTTTTGAAAAATTATCACTAGCCAAATGTGCTAACTAGGTCACATCCTTTCACTAGTCAGATTCACATAAATTATAAGTTTCATTCCAGTTCTTTATCTTGCTTTTGGAATAGATGATGATTGCAGTAAATAAAATTCATCTTTACTCTTTCCGCTATGGACACCGCACTTAAAACAGAATCGACTTCCAAGCCTTTCCTTCGTGATCCAGCTGAAATTACTCCCTGGTCCGAAACTTGTGGAGCAATTCGATGCCTAATTGAAGAATCCGATCTTGCTGCAGCTGAAGTCCATCACGTTAAAATCCAAGATGCGAAACTCCACTATCATAAGAAAACGGATGAGATTTACTACGTCATTGACGGCGAAGGAAAACTCATCCTTGATGATGAAGAGATGGCAGTCAAAAAGGGTGCAGTCGTATACATTCCAAGAGGAGTTAAGCACAAAGCCGTCGGCAACCTAACAGTACTCACTGTTTGCATTCCGCGTGGAGTCCTCGACGACGTACACGAAGTCGAATAATAACGGATCAGGTTAAAATTCAGAAGCAACCAATAGAAAGAATAGCCTTTTAATTAACTATTACTCCTACAACCCCCACTCATGGAAGCGGTAAAGTAAACTTACTATCACTTATGCAAGCAAGCCTTTCAAAGGCCCTGTACTATCAGCAAATTGCTCCATGCCTGTCCCCATTAACTGAGCCTGCGAGAGCCACAAATTAGCCAGCGGTGTTTTTTCAGGACAATTAATGATACGCCCTGTCTTAATTTTTCCGTTAGCAGAACCAGCAACAATAATTGGAAGCTCATCCATAGTATGATCTTTTCCATCACCCAATCCTGAACCCAAAGTAATCATAGAGTGGTCTAGAAGAGTTCCCTCTCCCTCTTTGATAGCATCTAACTGCTCCAACACTTCAGCAAACAACTCCACATAAAACCTGTCTACTCGCGAAAGACTCTTCTTTACGTCTTCTCTGTCTTGCGAATGTGTAAGTCCATGATGTGATTTGGTGAAATTTAATTCATGGAATCGCTGCGGCGTGCCCCACCTTTCAGGTGCAAGCATCAGCGTAGCAACATGTGTGAGATCTCCTTGGAATGCCAGTACAAGTAATTTACCCATCATACGTATGTACTCTCCACGCGTCATGGGCTCTTCATCCGGCTCTTTCATGTCAGCTCTTTCATGAATGGCGTAGTACTTTCTTAGCTTATCAATCTGTTGTTCAATTTCCCTCACAGAAGTGAAGTACTCATCCATCTTATCTTTATCATGACGACTCAGCTTTCTATCAAAATTAGCTGCATC
>Ga0163108_10000162_pt1 | contig 49871 bp, 39 predicted proteins | sample Fk1155metaG_FD_109644 | JGI IMG/M metagenome (GOLD analysis project Ga0163108, IMG submission 109644) | Marine microbial communities from the Central Pacific Ocean - Fk160115 155m metaG | ecosystem: Environmental > Aquatic > Marine > Oceanic > Photic zone | place: The Central Pacific Ocean...
ACGTCGCCGTTTCGGCTGCAATGCTTTGGTCGGCTTGGTCGCGTTGTATTGAATCGCGCCGATATCCCAGTTGCCGGTCTTAGGCAATGGACGACCGTCGAAGTCCGATTTATAGAACTCGCTTAGGTTGATTGCTTTACCGCGTAATGGGCTATCTGCTTTGAGGTGATAATCTTGTTTCTCAAGATCGACAAGGCCTGGATCGCCGCTGCCTGCCTGGCTGCTGTCACCCTTATATTGAGTGGCGGGGGATTGATATTTTGAGTACCAGTTGGCTGTTTTCAGGGCGCCGCCAGATCGATTACCGGTATAAGGAGAGGATGAATAGATAAACAGATTGTTCCTGAAATGGGCCCCCGAAGGTTTACCGACAGGGCTCCCGCCCCGGACATCAATGCGGGCGCCGGCATTTTGGGACCTCCCGAATCCATTGTATCGGGCTATCGTATTGTTATCGAAATAAATGCCAGTGCATGGCGCCAACATGAACAGCCATGACTGTCCATCGTAGCACACATTGAAGGACACTCTCCAGTTATAGATTTCCTGTCGATAACGCGGCCAATCGTAGTCCCAGCTGGATTCAAGGAATCCAGCATTTCCTTCCGAATAGTTATGGTGAATGTAGATATTTTTCTTATGATATCTGCCGCAATCTATTTCGATAGCGCCGCCGTCTGAGCCCCATGGGCTGTCTTTGGTCCCAAAGTTCTTAATAGTGTTGTATGACACTTCCTGGTTTCCGATGTTTAAGTGTATCCCCATCGGTCCCCAGCTGCTTTTTGACGTTCGCCACAGTGCATAACTCGGGCCATCCAGGTAATTCTCCGTTATCAAGGTATGCTCGCCAGCTGACATGATGCCCTGTCCGGTCTTGATGAATTCATTGTTTCGGATAATGCAATGATCCGCTCCGCGATCGATACGGAGCGCGGCCAGTCTCGTCATGATGATCAACCCCGATACGTGCTCCCCCGGCGTATCGTGAAAATGCAGCTTTTCTACAATGATGTAGTCGCCGCCAAGGATAATCGCGTTGCCACTGGCATCACGGGTCGTGGGATTGGTAAACCTGGGCAGCTCGCCCGTCCCGTAGGAAGTCAGCCGTATCGGCTTGGCTGCTGTGCCAGATTCATTGATCCGAATATTGCCAGAGAAGGCAGATCCCTTCTTGAAGTGGACAACATCTCCCGCCGCCAGTGATGCTGACTCCGCCTTCATATGCGACTGCCAAGGCTTGCCTATCGAGAGACCGTCATTGTCATCTGAGCCACCGACCGAATCGATGTAATAATCAGCACCGCTGCAAGGTATGACCAGGACGAAAAGAAACAGGGGAATGAGGGATATGACTGGCTTCATATTATTTCTTCTTAGTTTTTTCTTTCTTGTTCCGAGATTCCAACTCACGCACCATACCGCGCATCATCCTGACGATCAGGCATGACAAATAAATCCTTGGCCATTTTGATTGAAATTACTTGTTTCGCTTTTGTCTTGTTGACGCGACGTTTTGCCGAGGCGAACGATTGGTTCATGCGAGAATCTCCTTCACCACGTTACCAGCCACATCGGTCAGCCTAAAGGGACGGCCGTGGTGATCGAACGTCAGGCGTTCGTGATCGAGACCCATCAGGTGCAGCATCGTGGCGTGCAGGTCATTAATGTGCACCTGGTCTTTGACACCATAGTAGCCAAAGTCGTCGGTCACGCCGTGGGTGATGCCACCCTTCACACCGCCTCCAGCCATCCACATGGTGAATCCGTGATGGTTGTGCTCGCGGCCCGGCGCCTGGCCAGGGCCGTTGTTCTGTTGCGTGTGTGGAGTGCGACCGAATTCGCCTCCCCAAAGGACAAGCGTGTCGTCGAGTAGGCCGCGCGCCTTCAAATCAGCGAGCAACCCCGCAACCGGTTTATCACTTGTCGCGCATTCTTTTTTCAAGCCTTCGGCGATCTTGCCGTGATGATCCCAGCCGCCTAGAGACACTTGCACAAAGCGAACCCCGGCCTCGGAGAATCGTCGTGCCAACAAACACTGACGTCCGAACGTGTCCGTTTGTTTCTCTCCAATACCGTAAAGAGATTGTGTCGTTTTCGATTCGCTGCTCAAGTCTACCAGCTTTGGCGTTTCAGTCTGCATCCTAAAGGCCAGCTCAAAGGACTCGATCACTCCTTCCATCTGTTGATCCGTTTCCAGTCGCTTAAGCTGCCGACTGTTCATCTCCTGGATGAGGTCGACACGGCGTCTTTGGGCAGCTCCCGAAATAGAACGATCGATTAAGTGGCGAATGGGAGCTTTGTTCGGTGCCGCGCCGACACTTTGAATCGCGGTTCCCTGGTGAATGGCGGGGAGAAACGCACTGCTATAGTTGCGTTCGCCTTCTTTCGGAAGAATCGTAATGTAAGAGGGCAACTGCTGGTTTTCCGTTCCCAGGCCGTAAGACAACCACGAGCCCATCGACGGGACGGTGTCAAAGAGATTTCCCGTGTGCATTTGGCGGATCGCAACGGGATGGTTCGGACTGTCCGCCTGGACTGCTCGCAGCACACACAAGTCGTCCGCATGGTTAGCGGTATGCGGCAGCAAATCGCTCATCAGCAACCCGCACTTACCAGCCTGCTTGAACCCCGACACGGGCCCCAGCAACCTGGTATTCTCCAAACCGACGGTCGCCTCGGTCGTGGGCAGTTCGTATGGCAATTCAGCGCCCGATCGCTTTTCCAGTTCAGGCTTATGATCATAGAGATCCATCTGTGACGGACCGCCTGACATGAACAGGAAAATAATCCGCTTGGCACGTGCGGGAAAATGGGGGGATTTGGCAGCCAGCGGTGATCCATTCGTTTTCCGTGCATCAGGCACAGCCGCGTCACCCTGTTGTTGCAGCATGGCGCTCAGTGCCAGCGAACCAAACCCACAACTTGTGCTACGGAGAAAGTTTCGCCGGGAGAGGCCCATTGATGGTATCGAATGTTGCTGCATGTTTGGGTCACTCACGGAACAAAAAACCATTGGAACTCAGTATAGCATGGCACAACTGTGTCCAAGCGGCGTCGCGATCCCCTTCCAACTCCTTGGCACCCTGGTCCAGGAACGTCAGGGCGGTGTTCATTTCGCCAGGGGTAGCTGGCCGACTCACCGTCCTCAGGTAGAGGTGGTTAATCCTTCTTCGTTCGTCCTTCGGCTCTTCTTTCGCTAATCGCGCTGCCAGTCCGGCCGCCTGTTCCTTCACAAACGGAGCATTGAGCAGGAACAACGCCTGGGTTGCAACCGTGGTATTGGGCCGAGCCCCTGTGATGTCATTGGGATGCGGAAAATCAAAAACACTCAGCACCTCAAGTTCGTCAAGTGGGCGCTGACGCTTGAGTGGCAGGTAGACCGACCGTCGATTCTTAACGTATGGCGGAATTTTGCCGGCCCAGGTCGGCGGATTCACGTCCCCACCCAGTCCCCTGATATTCCCTTTCAACTCCAACCCAAGTGAGGGTCCGCCACGAGCGGAATCAAGTTGGCCGCTGGCCAGCAGCATTCCATCGCGAATCGATTCAGCCGTCAGTCTTCGCCGAGGCATCTGCCAGAGCAAACGGTTTTCCGGATCCTGTTTGATACCGTCGGCGCTGTGTGTGGAAGCCATTTGGTAGGTATGGGAAAGGACCATGCGGCGCACCGTCTTCTTCAAAGACCAACCGTCATCTGCTCGCAGGCGGTGGGCCAGGAAATCAAGCAACTGCGGATGGCTGGGCATTTCACCATGGACACCAAAATAATCGACGGTGCGGACGATACCCTTCCCGAACAGGTGGTGCCAGATACGATTCACCATGACTCGCGAAGTGAGGGGGTTCTGGGCATCGGTCAGCCAGCGGGCAAGTTGCAGTCGACCACTACTTTTTCCAGGAATATCGTACTCGCCGGTGACGGAAACAGCGCCGAGAAATCCGCGGGGAACATTCTTGCCGAGCGACTGAAAGTCACCTCGCTGGTAGATTGGACTATCGCGTGGACTGTCCACATCCTTGACCGCAAGTGCCTGCAGACCTTCCGGACGGGCCGCTTCCAGGCGATTGGTGAGACTTGCCAATTTCTGCTTAATCGCTGCAATACGTGGGTTGGTCGAATCGCCCGCAGGGCCACTATAGATCTGCAACGCGAGATTCGCTTGATCATCTTCTTTGAGTTGGACCAGGTGCGAATGATTGGTCCCGTCACCCTGCCAGGCAAGAATCGAACATTTCGCATAAACAGGCAATCCGGTACCCGCCTGTTTCCCTTTAACGCTCCCAAGCTGGCTGTTGTTGAAATTTTCTGTGAAGAGCACCTGCGAATTGCCTGACTCCTTGATCGTCACGTCGTCGATCGCGCCGCCAAACCGACCGGTATAGTCGCTGGCAGTAATGTGCAACGTCACGTCGCCGGTACCATCACCCTTGTATACGAATGACGCTTCTTTGAGTTTCTGGGAAGACGGCTTGCCGGACCACGGTTCCGGTCGGTGAACATGCCAGGCAAGCACGGTTCCATCCTGGCGTAACACCTGCACCAGCAAACCGTCCCCTTTGGCGGTTGCCTGGCTGGCACCAGCCCAGACCGAGGGACCCGCAGCAAACGAAACACGATACTCGCGACCATCCTCGTTAGCGTTGATGGCTGATGCCAGGGTCAGCGCGTTGGCCTGTCCGTTGACCACTTTCTTAGTAAAACGACTTTTGTTGTCACCCTTTTGCAACTCGGCAAGCTCGTCACGGAGCTGCGATTGTTGTTTACCAAGTTTCCTGGAAAGTCGTTCAAACGCGTCAGCATCGGACGCTACTTTCGGAAGCGTCACGTGTGTGATCTGGCTCCAGACTCCCGGACCGTCGTAGCTGGTGGTGACCGTGCTGTGAAAAATACCAGCCAGGGCATAGTAGTCAGCCGTTGGGATGGGATCAAACTTGTGATCGTGACACCTCGCACAGGAAACGGTCTGCCCCAGGAAGGTGCGCCCAATCCGATCAATCTGATGATCGACCACGTCCGCCGCAAGTTGGCCTTTGATATAGTTCTGCAATGTCCAGGGGCCAATTGCCAGGTAGCCGGTGGCAATCAATTGCTGACGTCGCTGCTCCACGCTCTCATGCGGCAGCAAGTCGCCGGCAATCTGTTCGTGAATGAACCGATCGAGCCGTTTGTCGGCGTTCAAGGCTGCAATAACATAGTCACGATATCGCCATGCATCACGAATCAACACGTTTCCCTGGATGTCGGCCAGGTCTGCGTAACAGGAGAGATCAAACCAGTGCCGCGCCCAGTGATCTCCAAATGCAGGAGACTTCAACAATCGATCGACCACGTTTTCATAGGCGCGATCCGACTGGTCGCCAAGGAAGGCTGCAATTTCTTCGGGCGTTGGTGGCAGGCCCGTAAGATCTAACGTGACACGGCGTAGTAACGTGTAGCGATCCGCATCGCTGGCCGGGCCCAGTCCTGCTTGCTCAAGCTTCGCCAGGATAAACGTATCAAGGTCATCGCTGGGCCATTTCTCATCCTTCACGGCTAGAACCGCCGGTTTCGTGATTGGCTGCAGCGCCCAGAGTTTTGCTGGATCAACCTTCGCTGCCCTGGACTCGCGTGGATCCGGAGCGCCTATCGTGATCCATTTTTCCAACAGGGCAATTTCGCCAGCTGGTAGTTTCTGGTTCGGCGGCATCTCGTAACCCTCGTAGCGAACAGCCTGCATAAGCAGACTTTTCGCCGGTTTGCCAGGAACGATCGCTGCCCCTTCACTTCCTCCCTTTTGCCATCCGTGCCGGGAATCAAGAACCAGGCCCCCTTTGGCCTTACCGGCATCGTGGCTGTGACACTGGTAACAGCGCCGCTGCAGGAGCGGCTCGATCTGCTTTTCAAAGAACTCGATACCCTTGGCGTTGGCTAACTTCTTTGCGTCCTCGCTCCCGGCAGCATCCTGTGCAGCGGTAACTGCGCACAGAAGCACTGCGGTTACGAACACTGCGCAAGTTACTCGACGGGGTGTCACGTGATGTTTCCTTCGGCCCGAGCGGCGTTGATAACTGGTGGTTGTCGCATTTCGTCCAGGAGACTGTTGTAGGCCACTCGAATATGGTCTCGCATCTCATCCTGTGCCTGCTCGGCATCGCCCGCTACCAGGGCCGAGTAGATCCGCGAGTGTGATTCGTTCGCAGCTGCTCGGCGATTGTCTGACCACCGAATCTGATCCAGGTGAGGCCGGACTTCAATGAGCAGGCTCTTGAGCAGTGAAGTCATGACCGAATTTCCGGACAACCGGCCAATCTCCAGATGAAACTCAACATCCAATTCGGCATATCCAAGAGACTCGGCTTCCAATGGGATCTCGGCCATGTCAGCGATAATCTGCCGGAGCCGAAACAATTCCGACAACTCTCTCCGTTGCGCCGCCCGCGCAACCATCGTTAATTCGAGCGATTCACGTGTTTCGAGAATGTGAAACAGATTCTGATCCGGCTGCCCCACAACCTGGCCAAATGAATCCACGGCAACGGAGACAGGGTCCCGAACATCTTCCTCCAGTTGCACGATCGCCCCGACGCGTGGAAGCACCTTCACCATCCCCTTGGCCTGGGCGGTCAACAAGGCATCCCGTACAGCCCCGGCTTTGACTCCGAATCTCGTGGCCAATTCTCGAATCGATGGCAAGCGATCACCCGGTCCGAGATCGTTGTCCACAATCAGATCGCCAACGAGCCCCATCACATCAGGCGTTTCGAGCGTCGTTGGCTGCACATTTACCGTACTCATCTTCCCCTCTTTTCTCTAGGAAAGGCTAAAAATTGCCGGGCGAAGACCGGCTAAGAGTTCCCCCCCACCCTGGCTCCGCCGCACGCTGATAATCAGCATGCCGAATCTGATTATCAGGCATCCCCGTCCGGCTGTCAAGAATTGAAAGCCACTCTCCGGCCAGCACAGAAAGTAACGAACCAGGCATGTATTTAAGGCCACCTGGGGTATAATAACCAAATTAACCTTGAGGTTCAGAAAGTCGATATTTAAGATATATCCAGTATTTCAGAATACCTTTCGAGGTCTATCATGCTGCGACTCTATGCCGACTCATCAGACCAAAAGAATTCTCCCAGGTACTGCGATGGAATCAGTCGTCGCAGCTTTGTCCAACTGGGCGTTGCCGGAATGGCGTCACTGGGGCTGGGCGATGTTCTCAAGGCAAAAGCTTCTGGTGAGGCCGGTCGCGACAAGTCCAAGGTCTCCACGATCCTGATCTGGCTCGATGGTGGTCCGGGTCACATGGATATGTATGACATGAAACCCGATGCTGCTGTGGAGTATCGCGGAATATGGAGTCCCATTCGCACCAAGGTTCCCGGCTTCGACATCACTGAACTGTATCCCTTACAGGCCAAGCACACGGACAAGTTTTCGGTAGTTCGATCTCTCCATCATGGTACCGGTGATCACTTTGCTGGTGCCCACCGCATGCTTACCACGAAAAACATGGGGGTCAGCGGAGGGAACAACATCGGTAAATTTCCCGGGATTGGCGCCATCGTCGCCCAGCAACGGGAAAACCTGAATCGCAATGTTCCTCCTTACGTGTCGGTTCCCACGGCATCAAGCGTGGGTCGGGTTCCCGGATATTTCAGTGGCAAGTTCCTGGGCGTACAGTACGATCCCTTCATGACCAAGGGTGATCCGAACAGCGATAAGTTTCGTGTGCAGAACATGGTCTTACCGACGGGAATCACCGTCGACCGCCTGGATGACCGTACTCGGCTGCGAGGTGAACTCGACAAGATCACGCGCGACATCGAATCCAACGGCACGTTTGACGCGCTTGACCAGTTTGACCAGCAGGCCTTTAACTTTGTAACTGGCACGAAAGCACGTACCGCTTTTGATATCAACCAGGAAGATGACAAACTGCGAGAAAAATACGGACGCAATAGCTGGGGACAGAGCACCCTGTTGGCACGGCGACTGGTCGAGGCAGGTGCCTCCTTTGTCACCGTCCACTATGGTGGCTGGGATCATCACTGGAATCTCCAGGGTGGATACGAAACGTTGCTACCTCGTGTTGACGCTGCGGTCGCCGGGCTCTTTGAAGATCTTTCACAACGGGGCCTGCTCGATACCACCATCGTCATGCTGTGTGGTGAATTTAGCCGCACACCGCGCATGAATGATGGAGGCAATGGCGGCCCTCCCCTGAGCAAGGGTACACCAGGTCGTGACCACTGGGGCAATTCCATGTTTTGCCTGCTGGGTGGGGGGGGAATTCGTGGTGGCCAGATCATTGGCTCAACGACATCCAAGGGGGAATCTGCCAAGGATCGTCCGGTCACACCAGCAAATATTCATGCAACCGTCTACGAGTGCATGGGAATCGACCCCAAGCTCCACATCCTGGATCATGCGGGACGTCCCACACCGGTGCTGGAAGATCCAACCCCGATCCATGAGCTTCTGTAAAGCTTGTTGTCTACAACGAGAAAACACGGCCCGTTGGCAGCCATTGCAACAGGCTCTCCAGTATTCATCGGTGACGGTCTGCCAGGCCGTTTCTTGAACCAAAGGGTAATCTAATGATTGTTGTCACTAACTGTATTCCTGTGTCCCAGGGGCACGAAATTGACTTCGAGGATCGTTTCCGCAACCGGGTCCACCTGGTCGACCAGGCTCCAGGATTCATTCGTAACGAGGTCCACCGTCCTCGCCCGATGCGATTTGACCATGAGAGCGGAGGGTTCGTGGAAGATACTGATGCCGAAGGATATTACGAGGTAAAAACCTGGTGGCGATGCATGGAAGACTTCGTGGCCTGGACACGCAGCGATGCCTTTGCCGAGGCACATGCAAATCGGGCTCCCAAGGAAATGTTCCGGGGGCCCAGCAAACTCGACGTCCACGAGGTATTTCTTTCCACCGACCTGGACGTGCCCAGCTAGACCAGCGGATCAGGATTTCAAAATCGAGCTGTCGATATCGGCCAAGCTGGCACAACCGGTCGTCAACATGGCATTGGTAAGCTCATCGCGGAGCAACTCCAGTACCTTGCGAACTCCCGCTTCCCCACCAGCCGCCAGGCCCCATGCACAGGGACGTCCAACCAGGACGGCGCGCGCTCCCAGGGCCAGCGCTTTGAGGATATCGGTCCCACGGCGAATGCCACTATCCATGAAAACTTCCGCTCGGTTTCCAACCGCTTTCACGATCTCTGGCAGGACGTCGATCGTGGCTGGCATCCCGTCCAGCCGACGGCCACCGTGATTGGATACGATGATTCCGTCCAGGCCCATCTTCACAGCACGCTCGGCATCATCCGTCCTCAAGACCCCCTTGATAAGGATAGGCAAACGAGTTTGCTTTCTGAGCCAGCCGAAGAAATCCCAGGAAAGCGCAAGATCCCAGGCCTGGGCATTAAATGCCTGTATTTCCTCGTTACTCATGGCATTCGTGATCTGCTTGAAACCGATGTCTCGCAGATGCTTGACCAACATTTCCTTGGGCAAAGAAAACTTATTGCGTCGATCGGCATCCTTCCACTCACCCAGGTCAACCGTCAGGACGATCGCATCGAACCCGGCTTGATTGACCCGGTCGACCAGTTGTCGTGTAACCTTACGATCCTTGGGGACATAAAGCTGAAACCATTTCGGTCCCTTGCCAGACTGGGCAATCTCCTCAACGCTGTTACCAACACTACCACTCATCCCATAAAGCGTCCCCATGGCAGCTGCAGCGCGGGCAGCCGCCCGACCTCCCTCCGGATGATACATGCGCTGAGCCGCCACCGGTGCCAGCATGATCGGCATGGAAAGCTTTTTACCCAGTACCGTCACCGAGAGATCTGTCTTGCGGACACCCTTGAGCAAGGGTGGCATGACCTTGATTCTTTGCAAGGCCGCCAGGTTGTCCCGCAGGGTGTACTGATCACCTGAGCCGGTATCGATATAGTCCAAGGTCGGACCAGGCAGCTTGCCCCGGGCCAATTCCCTCAGGTCAGACACCGTAACCGCCTCATCGACTGATTTCACTACAGACTGCTGCACGTCTTTCCCTTCCTGCCCCTCAACGGGATCATCGACACCCGCAACTCCCATGGTCCCGGCTGCGGTTGCCAAGACTTGCCCAAAGGTTCTCCGCTGAATCGGCTCTTTCATGGCGGCGATTCCTCGTTACCATTTCCCTGCTGTCGTTACCACAATCGTCGTCACAGTTCCAACACTCCTTTACTGGTAATCCGTGTAGGACTTCTCCTCGATCAAGCGAGATCCCAGCAATTGATTGACCTCTCGCTTGAGGGCGGCCCGCTTATCATTGCTGTGATAAACACCACGAGCCAATTCCACGAACTGGTCACCAAAATCCTTGCGACGTTCACAGTCTCGGATATCGTCCTCGATATCCCAGATAGCCTCGTTGATTTGCTTCAAGGACTCCGTCAACTCAGTCAACTGGGGCGTGATGTCGACCGCCTGTTCCCAGGCCTCCTGTAACGTGGCCAATTCCACGCGCACGTTAACCAGCTTTTCCTCATCCGTGATTCGCTCGGACTTGATCATGAGGATCGTTATCTTATCGATCAATTCACCCGGGGCAACCTCGACGGTAATGGGGGAAGGTGATGTCACCTGGCTGCTCTCCTCTAAAATAAATTGCTTGCCATCGGCTAATACGCTGTCAACAACTGCTACTTACCACCCAGTTCCTGGTAAACATGTTCGATGTTTTCCGTACGTGTCTTAACGTCCACGCCGGTCCATTCCTGGTAAAAAGGCAGGTCAATTTCCTGCTTGATCTGGTCAAGTTTCTTGCCCGCCTTGATAGCCTTAGCGATCTCCGCTCGCAACTCGACGAAATATCGCCGCTGCAGTTGAATCATCTTCTTGCCTCCCAGTTCACCATGGCCAGGGGCCATCACCTTGATCGGCAGTTCTTCCATTTGATTCAGTACGGTAATCCAGCTTTCCGTGTTACTGTCACCCGTATAGTTAAACGCACCGTTGACGCAGGCATCGCCCGTGAAGAGGATCTGGTGCTTTGGAAGCCAGGCCACTGCATCGCCTAACGTATGCGCATGACCAAAATAGATGAGTTCAACACGCTGGGTCCCGTCATCAAAGACCAGTCGATTCGGAAAATACAGGGACGGCTTTCGATAAGGCAGCTCCCCGTATTCTTCCGGCTTTTCCAGTTGCGACTTCTCGAATCCAACGATCCCCTTGGTTTCGAACTGGGCCTTACTGCGCGCGGAAGCAACTGCCGTGGCGCCCAGGCGAACATACATTTCATTCCCGTCCGCATGATCACCATGGTAGTGAGTATCAAAAACATAGCGAATCGGCTTGTTCGTATGGTTACGGATCAGCTTGATTACTTTCTCTGCCTGGTTGGGGAAGTTCGCATCAATCACGAGTACGAAATCCTTGAATACCACCCATCCCTGGTTGCAGCCAATAAACTCGGGTTCGTTTTGCGTCTTGCGAAAAAAGACGCCGGGAGCCAATTCCGTAACTGTTGTGCGGGTCGGAATAAACCAGGCATCCACGATGCTGATTGAAATGGTCGCCAACAACAGGCAAATGGTAATCAACGCCAGGCGATGAAAAGTCTTCATGGAATCATTCCTGCCAAGAAACGTTTATAGAACGGCTCATACAACGATCAACCAGGCCCCATCATACTGACTTCCAGACCATTCGAACAGCGTCTACCAGGATCATGGTGGCTCTTCCGGCCGGGAATAAAGAATCGGCCCTGGTCAAGCCAGAGGCACGCTACCGGGGCTGTTTTCTATCTGCCTGCTGAAGCTGTTCGAGCAAGCGAGAATACTCTGCCCGCTGTCGAAAAGCGACCAGGTGTTCATCCCGCGCCAAACGCTCACGATGTTCGCGAGAAGCAAAATAGTCGTTGGCAAAAGCCTGGTTAAGAAGGTGCGTTACCTGTTGCTGATGGCTCAGATGAGCCTGTTCTTTTTCTGGTACCGTGTATTTCCCACTTGCCTGGATGCGCGCATCCAGCAGGCCGTGCAAAACCGCAGATTCGAAACAGGTTTCCCCAGTCAACTCGCGACGCGTTGACACGCCAACCGACCCCATCGGTTCCTGGAGCAACTGCAAGACCTGCTGATAACTTTCCAGGGCACTCTCAGGATCATTCATAGCCACCTGGATCTGGCCACTGAGGGAATACGCCACGGCCATCATGCCCAGTTTCTCCTCGTCTCCCGTATGGCGTTCAATGAGCTGTTGAAAGTATTGCAGGCTTTCCTCTACAACCCGCTGCTGGCCAGCAGCCAGGCCACCTTCCTGCCCGGACACCTCAACCAGGACTGCTTGCGTGCCACGCATGATCAGTTCGTGTGCAACGAGAAAATCTTGTCGCTCTAGTTTCAATTGCGTCTCCACGAGTTCCTGGGATCGGGTCACATCACTGACTGCTTCCGAGGTATCAGAATCCATGTTCATTTCTGATTCCTCGGCTTGCTGCGTCAGGTTCTTCTGGTACTCGGCTTGCCCCCACTGCCAGGCAATTCCAGAAACACCGCCAACAATCGCCAGTACCAGGGCAGACAACAATCCTGTCGTCACGGGATTACGTCGACACCAGCGGTGTGTCCGATCCAGCGAGGAAATCCTCCTGGCCTGGATGGGTTGCCCCGCCAGGAAACGATTCAATTCATCGACTAACTCCTGCGCGGATTGATAACGCCGCTGAGGGTCCTTCTCCAGGCACTTCAGACAAATGGTATCCAGGTCCAGGTCCACCTGGGAATTTAACTGGCGCGGAGCCACCGGATCCCGTTCAACAACCTGTCGTAGTGTCTCCATTGGGTTAGCCGCCTGGAAAGGGGCACGACCGGTCAGGCAACAGTAAAGCAAGGCTCCCAATGAATAAACATCAGAGGTCTCATTAGTTTGATCCGTTGCTCCCGAGGCCTGTTCAGGGGACATGTAACTGGGAGTTCCGAGGATCTGCCCCGTCACGGTCAAGTTGCTTCCTGAGGTCATTTTCTTGGCCAGCCCAAAATCGGAGATATGAGGATTGTTTTTCGTGTCCAAGAGCACGTTAGCCGGTTTCAAATCTCGATGGATGACTCCTTCCCCATGAGCGTAAACAATGGCCTCGGAAATCTTCAGCAGCATCTGTGCTGACTTCTGTGGAGAGAGTGGATTACGACCAATCAACGATGCCAGGCTTTCCCCTTCCACGAATCCCATGGAAAAGAAATGCTGTCCATTCTGTTCCCCCACCTCGTACACGGGTACGACCCCCGGATGTTCCAGGGCAGCAGCTGAACTCGCTTCTGAATAAAACCGCTGGACATCTGATTCATCTGCCAGTTTACCCGTGAGAATCATTTTCAAGGCCACCTGTCGATCCAGGTTCACCTGCCGGGCTCGAAAAACCACTCCCATACCGCCACGAGCTACTTCCTCCAGTAGCTCGTACTCTCCAAACTGCATTGGCAAATCGATATCAGCCTGGGGCGCTCCCGCATAGAATTCTTCCAGGGCGTCCACTTGCGGTTCATCTTTCTCGACCGAAGCGCCCGCCACGAGGCTGGCATGGCCAGCGACTGGAACCTGGCCCTGATCGAGACCCAGCTCCACTTCTTCACGATCGCGAATCCAACTGGGCGGCAATGTTTCATCAAGTGGTGGCTGAGAACCCTTGTTGGTTTCCGTCGACGGACTATTTAAATCCGCCCCCTCTTCAGCCGCCATGTGCGAATTAGGATCCCTGTCTGTCATCGCATGACTCCCCGGTGCCGATTGCCTGTATACCAGATATCCCACATCGTAAATCAGATATCCCCTGCAACGCAAGGTTTTTGCAACCACTGATTTTTAACTGCGGCACCACGGCCGCCAACCTGTAAAAAAGGTCGTTTAAGCAGACTATATTGAATCTATCACGCTGGCTAACAGCGGCCATACATCAACTACTTAACTCCAAGCTAAATCGCCGAATAACGGGTTCCAAATCGTTATAACCATTCTGAATTGTACCCATTCGATTGCCATGATTGACGCACCCACCCACCTTTACGAGTCTAAAGTCTTGCCCGCTTGGAAAGCAGTATCCAATTCTTACCACGGGCAGCTGAAATTGGTACAATAGCAACATTACCTTGTCAGTCCTGGAAACTGAATCTGCTCCAGGTACCATCTATTCCCAATGCCTTTCACACTGTGCCTTGTGCACATATGACCTCTCGCTTCCATGAACAAGAAACCTATCCCCGCAATTGGCATCGACCTGGGCACCACGTTTTCCGTGGTCGCTTACCTGGATCCTCGCGGCAAACCGGAAACCATCCGTAACAGCGAAGGGGATCTAACCACACCCAGCGTCGTTTTTTTTGACCACGACCAACCGATCGTGGGTAAGGAAGCTGTCAAGATATCGACCATGGAACCGGCAAATGTCGTGCGATGTGCCAAGCGTGAAGTTGGCAAGGATTTTTTTCATCAATCAATCCGAGATGAGCAACTACCCCCGGAAGTTATCCAGGCACTGGTACTGAAAAAACTCAAGGACGATGCTGAAATAAAACTGGGTAACATCTCCAAGGCCGTGGTCACGGTACCAGCCTTCTTCAACGAACCGCGGCGTAAATCCACGCAGGACGCGGGACAACTCGCAGGCCTGGAAGTCATCGACATCATCAACGAACCAACCGCAGCCGCCATCGCTTACGGCGTTCAACAGGGATTCCTCTCTGAAAGCGGGTCCACGCAAAAGCAGGAACGCATCCTAATTTACGATCTGGGAGGTGGCACATTTGATGTCACACTGCTTGATATCAACGGCCACCAGTACAATGCAATTGCCACAGCTGGCGATGTATTCCTTGGTGGAATCGACTGGGACCAACGGATTATCGATCACCTCGCCGAACAGTTCCAGCAGGAACATGGAGTTGATTTACGTGAGGATCCTGTTGCCCTGCAAACCTTGATCCAGGATGCCGAGGATGCAAAACGCTCCCTGTCGCAACGTGATAGTATCAACATCGGCGTCAATCATGGAGGCCAAAGACTACGCATCAAGTTGGACCGAAACGAGTTCGAGTCGATGACTGAAGATCTCCTGCAACGCACACTTTTCACAACACAAAAACTACTCGAACGAGCAAACTGTGCGTGGGACGACTTAACACGGGTACTGCTCGTGGGTGGAGCTAGCCGTATGCCCATGGTGCAGGAAATGCTCCAGAAGCAGAGTCAAACCCCGGTCGACCGCTCCCTGGATCCCGACGAGTGCGTTGCTCATGGAGCGGCTATCTATGCACAGATCGTACTGGACAGCATCGACGGCCAACGTCCGCAAATCGAGGTAACCAACGTCAACTCACATGATTTGGGGGTGCTGGGACAGGAACGCGCTACGGGCATGACTCGACAACGTGTGCTCCTGGCACGCAACACCCCACTTCCTGCTACCGGATCAGAAAAATTCACCACTCGTAAGAACAACCAAAAACAAGTCGTCGTCGAAGTCGTAGAGGGCGGAGACGCAAGTGGAACCAATTCCACTCCTATTGGCCGTTGCCTTGTTACCGATCTACCCAAGGGGTTACCTGCTGGTACTCCTGTTAACGTCCGTTTCACCTATACCCAGAACGGGCGATTGGAAGTTGCTGCTTCCGTAACAGGAACCGAACAAGAGACTTCACTGGTCATCGAACGAGCTGCCGGGCTCTCCCCAAAAGAAATTGCTTACTGGACAGATCGACTCCAGATCGGATTTACCCAGAAAGATATCAGGGCATCCGTCGCAAACCAGAACGAAGCTGTCAATCAAGAATCTGAAGGCATGGTGATTATCACCGAAGAATCCGAAAACACTCGAGCCGCCGAACCGATCGTGGTTATCACGGAAGAGGCCGAAACGAACGAGGCCGCCGAGCAGGAAGCCGAACCGATCGTGGTTATCACGGAAGAGACCGAAACGAACGAGACCACCGAGCAGGAAGTCGAAGCAGCCATCCTGGTTGACGAGTCAGAGGACTTTGTACTTATCGAGGATCCGGAAACCTCCCCGCCAACGCCCAAGGTAGCCGAACCGGCAGCAAACCCCGTGGTGGCCGTGGAATCGGCTCCGAAAACCACCGGCCCCGAGGTTATCTACGAAAGCGATGACGATGTCATCGTCGAAGCCATTCCAGCCGTTCTCGAAAACACATCCCCGGCGGACACGGTGCCAGAAGAAGACAACTTTTTTGCAACGCTCGTTGATCGTGTTGATAACGAGGACGATGAAACCGAGGAGCCAAAAAAGGAAGATGCCGGAAATTCGGTCGATGACGACCTCAACGATTTCTTCAAAAACTTCGATTGAAACGGACAAACCAGAGAACGGTTTATATCCTGCTTGTTTTGCTCTACAATAACGGTTTCAGACTTAGTCGGCCGATGATGGATGATTCGGCGATCCAGGCACTTACACCGACTTTGATGCATAGAAACCATGGCTGCTTTTGATCCCTATTATGAATGGCTGGGAATTCCTCCCAAGGATCAGCCACCTCACCATTACCGACTACTCGGGGTGGAACTCTACGAAGACCATCTAACCGCCATTGATGCTGCAGCCAACCGTATCATGGCTTATCTCCAGGAACTGTCTAATGGTGACAATGGTGCCCTGGCGCAACAACTGCTCAACGAGGTTTCAGCGGCTCGCGTCTGCTTACTCAACAAGAAACGAAAGGCTACCTACGACCAGACGCTGAAAACAAACCTAAGCAATAAGAAACAAAAGAAAAAGAATAAGCCTGCGGTAACGAAAACACCTCCTCCCCTGCCCATGGCAACCCCCGTGGAGACAGAGGAAGAGGCACCCTTCCCTGCAATCGGGACGACAGGGATCCCTCAGATCAGTACAGAAGACAGACACCAAGGAACGACGCTCGGAGCTGCCAGTCGCAGAACAACTCGTCGCGCGAAGAGCGGGGATAAAAAGATTCTCCTGGTAGTCATCGTCCTGTTGTTACTCGTGGCTGCGGCCCTGGGAATTATGCGATTTAGGCCGAAACCCAAGGCAACCTCGAAAACCGAGAAAGTCACGAACCTTAAGAACGTCGACAAGGCGGGGTCCCTGAGCCTGGATGACGTGATCGAGGAAGCACAGGACCTTGCCTTTTCACTGAGCCAGAACGAGGAAGTGAACTACGGAAAGCTGATAGAGATAAAGGAAATTACTGCCTTACTAATCCGCCCACACTGGAAACAGATCGCTGTCGTCAAACCTGCAAAAAGAAAAGAGTGTTACCAACTGGCCATCGAACATGCCGAGGAACTATTCAGCAATAATCATACTTTACAACACCACAAGCTGGAGTTTCGAAAAAAACAAGCTGGCTCCTCCAAGCAACCTCCTCAATTTGACGATCGGTTCAGTCGGGAAGCGGGCAAGAACTACCGCAAGCAATACGGAACAGAATTCGATACACAGTTAGCTCAATTACTCGGCAACTCCAAGTGACTCCCACCTTGCACCAGGCCGTGGGGTTATCATCCCCGGCATCGTCTACTGGTCGATGGGGATGGGTACTTGAAAACCAACATCGTCCCTGTCAGGATCCTGCCGTTGCCCCTCGTTATCTTCCTGGTTCGGCCCCACGCTATAGAGAAGATAGCCCCGGGACTTGCGCTGGTAACGGACCGGCTTACCGACGAATAAATCCTCGGGAATCTTATCCAGGTATTTTGGCACCAGTTGCTCCAACTGCACTGGATATTGTCTCGTTTCCTGGCGATAGGCAGCCAGTGCCAGTGCCACGTCGACCAGCCGGTTATTCATGACCAGTCGGTCTTCCGCAATCGTCGCCTTGCTAACCGCTGGTAACAACATGGTAACCAGGATATCGGAAACGAAGCTGCCCAGGACCGTTCCTGGCCCCTTGCCGCGTGCCAGGAGCGAGCTCAACAGTGTCTTGGGATCCTTCGTGGACATTCCCAGGTCCACCACTTTCTGTTCAATCTTTGCAAAGGCCTCCTGCCTCAGCTGATACGTTGGTTTTCGACCGGCTACCTCCAGTTCATCATACCAGTGGTTACCGCGACGCAGGACATCGTCCCAATTGACCACCGTATTGAACCACGCCTTAAAAACAATGTCTTTAAACGCTCCTTTCTCACCACCTGCCTCACCACCCAATTGGTCAAGTGCTGACGGACCGACACGAACCATACCAAACGCGGAATCCAGGTAGCTAAAACGTTCGCCAATATTAATTCGCTCCACCACGGAAGGTAATGGCGTGAGCCCCTGAAGTTGCTGACGCCACACCTTAATTTTCTCCGGTGGCAGCTTGCCATAATGCGCCGCGATCACATCCGCCTGGCAAGCCATTGAATCAATCGCAACACCAACCAGCGAATCAATCAAGCTCCAGCCCTGTCCAACTAATCGTCCCAGACGATGACAGGTGACAGAATCTGCAATCACTTCATCCACCTTACCCAGGCCGATATTCATCGTGATACGAATCGACAAGGCCCGCACCAACTCCCGGTACTTCCCCAAACCAGGCAACAACACGCTGACCATCGGCAACCCTTTCTCCGTGGAGATCAAGGGGGAATAGTACCGGCGGCACTGGGAAGCCTGCTGCAGCAGCTTGAAGGACTCTTGATTAACCAGCAACCACTCGGCCAGCAGTGGAAATTCACGTGCCGTCCAGGGTTTTTCCTGTGCCTGGTCAAATTGCTCCCAGACCTTTTCCCGCGCAGCAAACACTTTCCTGCGAACCTGGGGATCAAGTTCCGCAAACTGCTTCTCGCTAACATTCTTCCCCACGACGGCTCGCTGCACCAATTGATCAAGCGTGATGAAATAGTTTCCCTGGACTGCCAAGGGTGCTATCCCCAACCGCTTGAAATACTCCGGTCGGTGTTCAGGCAAGATTTCCCCGGGGCCGATGATCTGCCAGAGTGACACGGCCGCGTTGTTTTCTACCGTGACATCACGTCTTGCCATGGCATCTAATGCAGCGACGTAATCGATCGTGCCATCTTTTCTCAAGGGCCCCATGACACGTGTTGTCTCGGGAGAAAGCGTGAACAACGATTTCTTTGCCGCTGGCTCAGCCGCTGCCTGCTGATTCGTCTGCTGTTCGTCAGCCGACAGGTGACCTGGCGTAAACCAGCCGAGCGTAAGAATACCACTCATGAGATATAACGAAACGTCACTTACTTTACCCACGGGCACTCCCTTCCTACTGCAGATCACCTCACCCGATTCAGTCACCCTCAATCCCGAGTACTCACACGCATTGTAGCAACGTCACCCGCGCTAGTCACGTATTTCCTGGATACAACAGGACACTGTAAACTGACCCAGCCTACCCTCATCGGATTTCGCCTGCGCTTTCTCTTTCGTGGCTGCGCAAGCACCTACGGTCGTTTACCGAGGGGGCAGACTCTAGTTACATCCTGTAAGATTCGCTAATCGCGGCACATAAACTCGCCGTTACTCTACGAATCGCGGGGTTCAGTGGCCAGGATAGCGCAAGCAATGCCGAACAACGTGTCAACGCAGCAACATGACACGGAAGCTTAAAAGTGGGATAATTCGCCGTCGGATAGCTTATCGCAAGCCGGCCAATTCCTGGAGTTGATTCCAGTTTTCCAGTCGATCCTGCTGTCCCGCCAGAAGGGTATAGGAGGGATTTCCATCTTTATCAAAGTGCTTGGCAAAACGCCCCTCACTACGACAGAAGTCGACGAAGTCCTCAACCTCACCCGTCTTGGGATTGGTGTACCAATCATGTTTCACCGCAGGATTCCCCTGCAATGAAAGCCGTTCACGAATCGTACCACCGGCACGCGGATCATAAACCAGCAATGGGAAAGCCCGCGTATCGACTGCCCGCCGAGCCTGGTCAGCGGCCATGTTATCCGCAACGCCGTGTTCTGGCTGGCACGTGGTATAGCAGTTGATGACGGCCGGTCCATCAAATTCAAGGGCAGCCAGGATTGCTTTGTAGAAGTGGTTCGTGTGAGCAGCTGTCGTCTGGGCCACGAAGGTGCGGGGATGCATCATGGCAATCTGAGCAATTTCCTTGCGACGCTCCTGTTTACCACCAAGCGCTTTTCCGTGGAAACTCATCTTGGTGTTTTGACCGGTATAAGTACTCGTCGATGCCTGGCCTCCCGTGTTGGAGTAGACCTGGGTATCAAGTACGAAGACCTTGATATTCATACCGGAAGCCAGCATTCGCGAAAGCGACTGGAACCCAATGTCAAACATCGCACCATCACCACCAATACACCAGATGGGATTATTCGCTCGTCCTATTTGATCCCAACGAGATCGCACTCCCATGGCATCCGCAGCCGCGTTCTCGAACAGCGAGTTCGTCCAGGGAACCAAGTAAGGATTGTAGGGATAGGTAGACGTGTAGACAGTATTGCACCCCGTGGCCGCCACGATACCCCATTGATCACCATACTTGAGCCCCGTAGCGGCACAAAGCATTCGAAGCGCCGTTCCCTCGCCACAACCAGCACAGGAACCGGCTCCGCCAACGTAAAGCAGCGTTTCTTCCTTGAGCATCATATCGATCAACAGGTTGTCGCTGACATACGATTCGTCGGTAGGGCCGAATTCCTTGAACCAGCGGTGACTCTTGCGAATACTGTCCATCACTGGCTCGGTTTTCGGGATCATTTTCAAGGCCAGGTCATCACAGACCGTAACACACTCGGCACACCCCTTGCACTTGCTGGGATCAATCAGGATGGCGAACCTGCCACCGTCCTTCCCTTTCTTGATCGGCCCATCGTAATACTTGCGAGGCTTCGACCACTGGTGGTCAAACATCTGCCGGTCAGATTCATCCTCGATCCCGTCGAGTTTCTCATTCAGATCGGGCTCGGCCAACACCTTTCCCAGGATTGCCGTATCGGGACATTGCGTGACACAGTCCATGCAGCCCACGCAGTTTTCCGGCAAGAACTCAGGGATTTCAGGTGCCACGTAGCTAAAATCACGAAGCGTAGCTGTCCCGGCCGGGACAAGCGAACGAGCCACGGCAACATCCGCGGGTAATTCCTTTTCGCCATGACCATCCTCATAGCCACGAATGATTCGGTCATTGAAATCATTCACGTCGAGGATAGGTAGATTAACTTTCTTGTAACCGTCATCAACAAGACTCCCGTAGGAGTTGTTGTTTTGAGGATCCTTGTCATGGGCCTCATTCATCGAGGGTTTATCAGCCGTTGCCATGTTTCTCTTTCTTCGTTATCTGCCACACAAGCAGTCGTGTTTTGATGACTATTGCTCAAAAACGCATCTTGCATTTCATGCGTCAATTACATCTCGTGGAATCTCTTGCATCTCGCTGTAGCCACGCTTCACGCAGGTTAGATTATCCTGCACTACCCGTTCACCTCGTTTACCGAAGTACTTGCGGAGAGCTTTTTCAACTCCGTCGTACACCTGGTCATCCGACATCTCGCTTTCAGCCGAATACGGTGTCAATTTCAAGAAAGCTCCCAGCAAGACAATACCCTGCATACGCATTTCCAGGTCAGCCATCGAGGCAACTTCTCTCGCGATCTGAACCATATCGATAAAGAACACTTGTAATTTATTCTGCTGAATCGTCTCCTGGTGATGTGGAGGTATCCGATCCCAGACATCCTGTGCCTCGGCAAACGGACTCTGCATAAAAATCGAACCACCATCGACCATTCCCTTGAGCGGATTACCACTCAGCAGGGCCGTGGTGTCATTCAGCACGACGAGATTGACGTATTCCAATTCCGCATGCGAGTAAATATGAGTGTCTGCGACGGTCAAGTAATAGGTCGTAGGCAGGCCTTTCTTTTCTGAACCATACTTGGGATAGGCCTGGACATCCTTACCGAAAACCTCGCCACCAATCGTGGCAATAACCTTGTTGGTGGTTACGGATCCAAAACCACCCACCGAGTGTCCACGCATTGAAAAAGCGCCTGACGGCCGCAAGTCGGGGTCTTCTCCAATCGCCAGTGCGGAAGCATGCTTGATCCCAACACTAAAGAAATCCTGTCCATCGGTCATCATGTTATTGAACATGGAAATGATATCCCCGGGTCGGACATCACGACTCCCCAACCCGGCAGTCCCGGAATACATCCTGGGGATGGAATCTATCTTTTCCAATCCATTCTGGGCATTCAAGGCATCAAAGAAAGCCGCTTTCACCTCACGTCCCAGGTGATTACCCGCAATCGACAACGGATCATCCATGCGCTCGATAACGGTAAAGGCCTTGCAGTGCTTTAACTTCTCAACAATCTGTCGACTGGGAAAGGGACGAAAACAATAGATATTCAAGCAGCCTGCCTTGATACCTTTCTCGTCTCGCAGGTAATCAACCGTCGTTTGCGCTGTCTCCATGTAGGAACCGATTCCTACCAGGATGTATTCTGCATCCTCGCAACGATAGGCATCCACGAAATCATACTTGCGTCCCGTTTTCTTGTAGAACTCCTCGAACGCATCTGCCAATGCCGGTTCCACTTGGTCGTAATACCAACGCTGTGCCAACTTACCCTTCATATAAGAATCCTGGTTCTGCACCACACCGGACATGACCGGATTATCGGGATCCATCAGGTTATAAAGCTTGTCTTCCGGCTTTCCCACGAAGTCCTTCATGAAATCTGGTTCCAACAGTCGCACGGACTCTACCGTATGAGAAGTCAGGAATCCATCCTGGACATTCAGAAACGGTGTGCAGGATGCCTCGGCCGCACGACGCGAGATCAGGCACAGATCACCTGTTTCCTGAGCATTCCGGGCAAACAGGATTCCCCAGCCACAATCGGCAACCCCCATCACGTCATCATGCCCTGCATGGACATTCAAGCCTTGGCTGGTGAGGGCACGGGCAGCAATATTGAAAACCACGGGCAGCCGTTTGCCGGAAATGGTGTAGAGCACCTCCTTCATCAGGATCAAACCCTGGCCGGAAGTAAAATTAGTGACACGCCCACCAGCGACAGCAAATCCCTCGCAGAACGTAGCGGCCGAATGCTCACTTTCCGGTTCCACGAAAACCAAATCGTCACCCCACAAATTGGGCCTGCCGTTCATCACGGCCTGGTTAAAACCACTGCCCATCGTAGTCGAACTGGTAATCGGGTAAGCCCCTGTGCCCTGTGAAATATGAGTTTCCACGTGCACAACCGCTGCGGCACCATCACAGGTTGTTGGAATACCGGGGTATTCAAATTTGGGCTCGACCTGGGATTCCGCTGTATCACGATCAACCGTATTCGTTGCCATATTCAGTCCTTACAACTCACCCGGTAAATGGAACATTACAAAAGCTATATAACGATTTCAACAGTATTGGCGTAAGGCAATTCCTGCTCAAAACAAAACCGCGACAGCTCCTGTACCTATTCTTTTGAAACAATGCCCGACAAACACACCTGAAAACAACTTATCAATACTCTTTAATCAGCAATTGATTCGATGTGAAATACCTTGATCCAAGCTCAGTACGTGGGGTCTTATCGGTGGTAAAAACGAGAAACGGGGTACTCTTGGGAACTATTATACATAGGAAGCCGCTGGAACCCCAGAGCGCTTTCGCAAGTTATTAATATACCATTCTTTAGATCAAGAAACCTCAATGTTCCTTGTCCAAAAGAGGTCCCCTCGGCATAATGAAACTAATCGGAATATTTTCCCTCTCAAACCCAATGTAAAAACCATATCTCTTTGTGAAATGAAGACTATTGATTTACTGTTCGAAGAATCCGGATTCAGCCTCCACGAACTGGCCGAACAATCGAAGTTACCGGAAGACCGCTTGATCGATATCGTGAAGGGCCGCTGGACCCCCAGTCCGAAAGACCGTCAGAAAATAGCCGCCGCATTGCAAGTCGAACCGGAAACGATCAGCTGGGGACATACCATGGCTCCACGAAACATACGATATCATCGCTACGGTCTCAAAGAGGATTTCTAAATGGCCAAAAGTGTTGCCGAATTATGCCGGGAAAACAAAATCAACTACGAGCAGTTGGTTGAAGATTCTGGATTGGGACATGATCGCGTGGCGGCAATCTTGCTGCAACGCTGGACTCCCAGCCCCAACGAACGCGACAAGATTGCAACCGCCCTGGGAACGACTCGTGATGCGATTACCTGGGGGCATGTCACCCCGATTCAACATATCTACGGATATGGGCCCGGCTAAGATCATCCTAGAACACTTGCGATAAAGGACGCGACCATGATGAGAATAATCACTCGTGGCATCGTCCTGTTGCTTTCCGTGTCCATAGGGACCGATCAGGGTATCACCCTGGGCCAGGTCCAACATCCCCCACTACCCGTGGATCAACTGCCGGCACACCTGGACCTGGACCATGTACCGCTGGGGCTTAATCCGATACGCCCCATTCCCGCGGACAACCCCCTGACCGCCGAAAAAGTTCAACTGGGACGCCGACTTTTCTTCGATCCCATCCTCTCAGCCAACCACCAGGTTTCCTGTGCCAGCTGCCATCTTCCTGGATTTCATTTCTCCAGCCCCGATCCACTTGCACTGGGGATCCAGGGCAGTCGGGGAAAACGTCATGCCCCGACCCTGGTCAACAGTGCTTACGGTCGCTCTTTTTTCTGGGACGGTCGCGCCAAGACACTGGAAGAACAGGCCTTGAAGCCCATTGGAAACCCGTTGGAAATGGGTTTCCAGGTCGACGGTGCCATCCAGCGACTGAACCGGGACAAGCAATACCAGGCCCTCTTTCAAAAGGCCTTCACGGATGGAACTAACCGTACGAACCTGGCCCGCGCCCTGGCCAGCTTTCAACGTGTCCTGCTGGCCGGAAATAACCCTGTGGATCGGTTCATGGCAGGCGACTATGCGGCGTTAACCGACTCCGAACGACAGGGCATGTGGTTATTCGACAGTCGCGCCGGTTGCTGGAAATGCCACAGCGGCCCTAATTTTACGGACGAGAAATTTCACAACACGGGTATTTCATGGCAAAGCACGTCTCCCGACCGTGGGCTTTTCAATCACACCAGGAAAGCCGCTGACCAGGGTAAATTCAAAACACCTTCCCTTCGCAACATCGCTGAAACGCGACCTTACATGCACGATGGCAGCATCACTTCACTTTGGCACGTGATCGAATTCTACAATGAAGGTGGCAATCGCAATCCACACCTGGACCCAGCTATCAAGCCACTGCAATTGACGACCGACGAAATCGTACACTTGATCGAATTCCTGAAAGCGCTGACCAGCAATTCGGATTATCGCGCTGCTGCGCCCGCTGGCCAGAACCCGTTTCAAGCTGCTCCTTGAACGATCTCGTTGCTGCTCACCTCACTGACAAAAAAACGCGTGCGATTTTACTCGACACGCGTTCTTGTCTCTCTGCCCTGATAGGGGACACCAGCTATCCTTTATCAATCTCGGCCAGCAGCGTATCCACTGCCTTATCCATGGCCGCGCCACGGACGCCCTTGTAACGAATAACACCCTTGGCATCCAGCACGTAAATCGTGGGCCAGCTGCTTACGTTGAACTGGCCGGCGATGGGACCACGAGTGCTGCCACCATCCCACCAGCTGCGCCAGGTAATCTCTTCCTTGGCCATCACTCCCTTGAGTGCTTCGCGATCACGATCGCTATTGACTCCCAAAAGTGCAAATGGTTTTCCTGCAAGACGTTTTACGAGCGACCGCTCGTGTGGGTACATAGCCCGGCAGGGAGGTCACCAATTGCCCCAGAAATCGATTACCACGACCTTACCACGGTAATCCGTCAGCTTAAACTTAACTCCACTAATGTCCTCACCCTTGATTTCCGGAGCTGTCTTGCCGATTCCCAGGTTCTGGATTTCATAAAGCTCTCGTTTTGCCGCATCACCGATCGTACCGCGATAGTACTTGATGTCAGCAAAATCGCTAATCACCCGCTCGGCAACTTTTACCAGCTCCGTTTCCTTGGCAGGGTTAGAACGAGTAGCATACTTGAGCTGCATCATCAGGCCAAAACAGGCCTGACCTTTCGCTTCCCGGTGCGGGCTTTTTTCCAGGACCTGTTCCAGCAACCTTTGTGCCTGCGGTGACGTGCTGCGCATTAATCGCTGGCAAACGGAAATCATGGCCTTGTCTTCGATATAATTCTTGATCAGTAAATCAATGGCCTCACCAGCATCCTTACCGGTCCGTACATTGGAAACAATCCAGACCAGGGCCTGCAAGGCAACCGGATCATCCGCATGTTTCTTGGCCAATTCGAGAAACTGCCCCGAGAATTTAGCTGGCCGGGGATAATTCTGCTGGATGGCTTTCTGTCGTTCCTCAGCCGTCTTGGCCTCTCGCAAGGCCTGCGAATAAGCTAATCGCTGCTTATTAACCTCGCCCAGCAAAGCCCGGTACTCCAGGGATGCCTCGCTGACCGGCCCTGGCTTTACTTTCACCGGAACCTTCACTGGTTTGCGTTGAGCACTCAGAGTTGGTGTCATCATCAACACCAACAGCACCGCGGTCATCAAACGCCACATATCGTTGTCTCCCTTGGGCCAGAAACAAATAACCTTGTCGCCAATAGCTCAATTATACCCGTTTTGCCGATTAAGACCACATGACAAACAGGGGAGAAAGAAGCATAACCCCGTCTTCCCGAGGGCTCAGGGCGCTGCTTTCAGGCCAGACTCGGCCGTTTGAATCCAGTGCAGTTCAAGTCGCAAGCTCACAGGCCGGTCATAATAATCCGAGATTTCCTGCAACAAGCGCTGGCGAAGATCCCGCACATCCGTGTTGGGCGTCGCCACATCAACGGTCATCTCAACCGGATCCCGACTCGCCTTACGGCGAATATGAAGTACCTCTCCCTCGGGCACTACCGCTTCTACCGTTTCCTCGATCCGTGATCGCAGGCGATTAGGCACGGGAGCGGAGGGAAGAGACTCGTAAATCGCCAGGCAAAGTGCCAGGATACACAGGGTCCAAGAGAGTGGTCGACTCCAACGCTGCACCGTACCATGCCGATGACGGTCCCGAATGCCAACCAGCCAGAGGCTACAGGCAGTTCCCAGGATAATAGCCACGATATTCGTCAGGAACAGCAACAGGGAACCTGCCGCCAACCGCCACTCCATCCCGGCAGCTGCCAACCCGGCCGTGGCGACCGGCGGAACCAGGGCAGCAGCGATCGCAACTCCCGGCAACGCGGAAGACAGGTTCGGACGTCCTATTGCATAAGCAGCCGCAATCCCACTAATAAACGCAACGAGTAGATCCAGGACATGCGGAGATCCCCGGGCACGCATTTCACTGGTAATGTCCAGCGTCGGAAGACAGACACCCAGCAGCCAACCCAGCAAGAACGCCAACAGGAAACCACGCAGTACCGTTTTGACGGCATTGGACAGCAGCAGGTAATTTCCCTGGACGATGGCCAGCCCGGAACCTACCAGCGGAGTCATCAACGGTGCAACCAACATGGCACCAATGACTACCGCAGCCGAGTCTCTCACCAATCCCAGGCCGGCAATCAAGGTCGACAGGCAAATCAACGCGATAAAATCGAAATCCCAGCGAGAATGACTCTGGATACGTTCGACCAGCGAAACTCGATCTTCCCGATCCAGCTGGGGCACGAAAGACTGCAGGCGATGTTCCAGCAAACGCCTCACACGACTACCCCAGGGAATCGCGGCCCGTACCACCGCGACGGCCGGTCCCTCTCCCTGGTAAAGCGATTCTTCATCGACAATCGTGAAAAGCATTTTCCGAATAAAAGAATGATTCGTAGTTCCCAGCAGTACCAGTTCAAATGACTCGTCAAGCAAACCACCTATTCCCTGGAACATTTCATCCGCCAGGGTCACTCGCCCGATCACGTACTCCTGATCATCCCCGATGACCTGTCGGACGATTCGATCAATGATGCGTCGCCCGACCAGTACAGCCACTTCATCGACTTCCGGTTCAACGTACAGCGCTGTCACCTGGCCCTGGACTTCAGAGGCAAAATCAGCTGCCCGGGTCAGGGCGACCTCCGCATGAGGTCCACCCGCTGTTGGGACCAGAATCTTGTCACAGCGTTCAGCGGCAACATTCCCGGCTCGCAAGTACATCGTTTCACAGGGCGCCCGTAGAAACAACTGGCGTTCCAGGGTCCCTCCGGCATCGATCCCCTGCAACGGTGCATGCCGAGGAATGATCAGCAGCTTGACATCCTGGTCTACCAACTCCTGCAGGATTGCATCAATCAACTGGGCGCTGGCGATACGCTTCATGCGGACGCGAAGGGGAACCTCTCGATCATCGACCGTGCGTCCGTCCCTGGCGTGCAGCTCGGCACCTGATCCCTGGTCCATGTCAAGCTGAAGAGAAAACGGAAGGTTGCCGATTTCATCCAGCACATCCTGAACCAGCGAAGAAGCGGTTCCTGAAGTTTCCTCGGCCAATGAGATGTCAACAATTTCACTTTGACTGCGCTGCCGTTGGACCCGGAGGACCAGCAGATCATTATCGGCCTTGCGCGCGAACCGAGCACCCCAGGAAATCAATGGAGCAACATCACTTTCGGTGATGACTAAAACCGCAACCGTCATGCCCGTATCCAGTCACTCCCAATACTCGCAGGGATCACCCGGCTCGTGGGAGATTCAACAGGACCTTACCCGATCCGGGTACCGCCCTGCCAGGAGATTCTGCTAGGCGCGCTGCAGGTCTTCGATCTGGCGAACATATTTTCTCGCCTGTCGCGTGTAGGTAGCTCGCTTCGTCTTGCTTCCCGCGATACGTGCCAAGCTATAGTACTTGTCAGCCAGGGCCTGCTTGACCTGGATTAAATTCTCGATCTTGCTGGAACTCATCTCATTCACCTTCTGCCGCGAGAAGCCGATTGCTACCAGCAACGGTTTCGCTTCAAACACGACTCAATAATTGCCTTTACTACTTCTCTGCAACCGGCAATGCACCACATTTATGCAACGCCAGCAATGGATATACTGTACCGCTATAAGTAATAAAATGATAGGTGTCGGTATTCAGGGAACGGGTCCACCAGCGTCCGGACTGTCGTTGATTCGACAACAGCCAGTTAACGCCCTTCTGCAAACGCGCGTCCTGGGCAGCAATTCCCGCATCCCGCAGCACCACGATTGCCAACCCCGTCTGGTGACCGTCACTGGCCGGATCGTTGAATCGCTTCTCGTCACGCAACTTCTTGGCACGACTCCCATCACCCCATGATTCCGGGGTTGCAAAGGTTCTCATTGACCAGCCGCCATCGGCACGCTGGTGCTTGAAAATCATCGTGATCGTTTTCTGCTGCTGAGCCTTCGTCAGGACCCCTGGCAAACGCGTTGACACCCACAATAACAAGAGACGCGAGTAGTCGTGCGTCGGAGGTGTATCCTTGAAGTACTGAAGCAATCGTTGCAGCTGTGCCTGATGGGAAGAACTCAACGACCTGGAGTAACCGGGCGCGGTCGCAATCGCCATGGCTGCCACCGTCGCCGACTGGTAATCGCTGGACTCGAACGGTGGCCAGCAACGAACATTACTCCAGGCACCGTTTTTCGACTGAACCTGGAACATCAAATCCAGCGCGTCACGGGTAGCCGCGGAGATTTCTCCGGTCACGTGGGCGTCCCACTCGGCAAGACCTGCCGCGACATAGGCAACCTGCGTGGGCTTGAGTCCACTTTTCAATTCCGACAAAGGCTTGGCACGCATCTCAGCTAATTGCTGAACGAAAAAATCTCGCATGGCTTCCTGGGGTTTCCCCAACACCGAGATCAATGCCGGTCGCATCTGCAGGTACGTCCCGTTGGTATGACAGGAAACACACTTGCGGTCTCGAGACCAGGCCATGGCTCCCTGGTCCACGTAACGCGCTGCCTTGGCCAATGAAAACGGAATGACCGGTTCATCCTCTGAAGCAGCTGGAATCGTGATCGATTCAAAACGATACTGCGCCGCTTTCTCAGGGTCAGCGCCCTGTCCCACCAGGCAATTCATGCTGACCAGGCAAACCAACAATTTGCCACTTAACATGGATCGGCTGGACCTATGCTTCAGAAACATCTTGTTCTCCTCCAGGCATCTTAGCTGGTTTATTTAACCTCATCCCAAGCAACTGCCGGACCACGTACAACCAACCTGCCTAGCCATGGTGCACCGTCACACCTTCCAGTCGTTCCCGCGCTTTTTCAGCGCCTTCCTTGGTGACCCGGGTATGCAACAACCACAATTCCTTTAACGAAGGAAGTCCGTGGATCTGGTCCAATACATCATCACCATGTTGTTCGTAGAAGAAAATTCTCCAGACACGTTCATGCTTGTTGAGATCAAGCCGCGCTCCCAGATCTTTCAAGGCCGCGATCGCATCCGGATGGTCATCCCCCTTGGGCTCATCATCTTCTTCCGGTGTTTCTTCCGGTGTTTCTTCCGTAGTATCTGGCTCGGCGGCCTCTTTATCAGTCGCCTCTTTATCAGTCGCCTCTTTATCAGTCGCCTCTTTATCTGTGGCCTCAGCATCGGCTCCGCCAGCATCCGCCGCGTCATCCACGGACTCCTGATCTTCAATCGGCTCCAGCCCAGCGGTAAAATCCTGGTTCTGGTCGTCGGTTGCTGCTTCCTGGTCTTCCGGACGATCTACCATCTTAATCCTCATTTACAAAGCGATTCTGTATGCCTGACTTATAACTCCTCCAGCCTAACAAACCAGACCTGTCACGTCTGTACCCGAACCGTTTTTCTGGGAAAAAGCAGCACGCTTTCCTGGCACTGGAAACAACTCCTGCTTTGCGTCGCCACCGTGACCATTCAAGAGGTCCCATTGAAATCCAGGCGCACTTGATCGACTCCGTGGTCAAACGGGGTTTCACCAATAAACAGGGCACCCGCATTAAATTGCCGCTGGTTTTTCTCTGGCGACATGTTCTCGGCAGCCGTTACCAGGATCAATGCAACACGGCCTTGCCAGGACATTAACAACGGGCACGTCACCTGCGCTGCTGCCTCGGTTTTCCAGATCGCCTCAACTTGCCCGCTGGCCAGACCATATTGCCGGGTCTCTCCGAAAGGAGCGTCCTGGGGATTGTAGAGTGCCACGATAACGCTGTTTCCATCAGGAGTCAGCACCATGCCATCGGGAAACAAATCTTCCCCTCTTAAATCAATCACGATCGTCGGCTCACTCAAGACGCCGGATTCGGCATCGAAATCATAATGCACGACGGTCTGGGTCGGTGAATCGATATCCCAGAGATTCCAACGATCGCCATCCCCGGGTGTCATGACCTTTCCGTTGGAACAAACCTGGTCATCACGTAAACGAATCAGCTGTCGGTCCCGCAATCGCCAGTAGTAAAGTCCCGCTTTCTGCTCCTCGAATTTCAAATCCTTGGTCCCCAGGATGATACCTCCGGGAAAAGCAAGACCATCGTTAATAATCGTCCCGGATACGTCTGCATCGATTTCCGTAGAGAGATCCTCGGTATCGCCAGTCGCCAGGTTAAACAACTGGAGCTTGCGTTCCACGCCGACTACCATCACCTCAGGATCCTGCGTGGGAAAAGCAAATCCCGGGCGCCCCGCTAACGGCCAGTTACGATTTTCACCGCTGGCCATGTCAAACATATTCAACGACCCCTGGGTTGCGTCCGCACCGTGCTGAATCGCAACCCAGCTGAAATGCTTCTCGTCCAGTTGAATCGGACCCTCGGGGAGGTAACGCAGCGCCGGATCATCCGGGAGATACAGGACCTTCGTTTCAATAACTTCCACGATACACCTTTCTTTACCCGGGTAACATGACACGGCCACCACTGGCCACGATCGTCTGTCCGGTCATGAAACTGGATTCCTCACTGAGCAGGAATCGAGCAACTGCGGCGATTTCTTCCGGCTCACCAATGCGTCCGATCGGGGTCGCATCGATAATGACCTTGTGCACTTCATCCGACAACGTATGGGCCATTTCCGTTTCCGTCAGTCCCGGGCAAACACAGTTCACTCGCAGGTTCGAGCCAGCCCAGGCCTGGGCCATGCAGCGGGTCATGGCAATCACCGCTGCCTTGGAAGACGAATACGCCACCTGGTTCTCACGTTCCCGTAGACCAGCAATCGAGGAGAAGGTCACGATGCGTCCAAAGCCACGGTCGATCATCTCGTCCTTGACCGCGTAGATCATACTAAAAGTACCATCCAGGTTGATATTCAAGGTGGTTTTCCAGCGATCCCAGGTCATGTCGTCCGCGGACCCGGGGATACTGATCCCGGCGGCCGTCACCAGCATATCGATCGGCCCGAGTTGCTCACGTGCCTGGGCCACGATCTGCTCGGCAGACTCGGGGGTAGAAACGTCCCCCGACACGATCATTCCCTGGCCACCCGCTGATTCCAGTTCTTGAAGCGTCTGCTCCGCTTCATCGGTCCGCGAGAGGTAATTCATGGCAACGCGGGCGCCTTCACCCGCCAATCGCAGCGAAAGGGCCTTGCCAATCCCACGTGTACCACCAGTAATTAAAACCACCTTGTCCTGGAAATCATTTCCTTGCAGACCTGGTTCATTCATCGTTCATCATCATCCTTTTCACAAGAGTCAAGCACCTGGTCAGGCCAGCAATGGCCGGATCAGTTCCCCATGCACATCGGTTAAACGGTAATGGCGACCCTGGAACTTATGCGTGAGACGCTCGTGATCAACTCCAAGGCAGTGTAGGATCGTGGCATTCAAATCGAAAACCTCGACAGGATCTTCCACGATGTTGTAAGAATAGTCATCCGTCTTCCCGATCGTCACGCCTGGTTTGATACCACCACCGGCCATCCAGACCGTAAAACAACGGGGGTGATGATCACGGCCATAATTATCGGCAGTCAGCTTACCCTGGCAGTAAACCGTACGTCCAAATTCTCCCCCCCAGATCACCAGGGTATCGTCGAGCATTCCCAGGTCGGCAAGATCCTGCACCAACCCCGCCGAGGGCTGGTCCGTCGCGAGAGCCTGCTTGCGAATATCACGAGGCAGGTTCGTATGCTGATCCCAGCCACGATGGTAAAGCTGTACGAAACGCACCCCGCGCTGCACCAGCCGACGGGCCAAAAGGCAATTCGCTGCAAAAGTTCCCGGTTTTTCACAATCCGGTCCATAACGTTCCAGGACATGCTTCGGTTCATCCGAGATATCGATTAATTCCGGGACCGATTTCTGCATTCTGAAAGCCAGCTCATACTGCGCAATCCTCGTCGCAATCTCGGGGTCCCCCACTCGTTGTAGTTTCAACTGGTTAAGTTTAGCCAGGTCATCCAGCACGCCCCTGCGCAGCTGAGCTCCCAGGCCCTGAGGGTTCGACAGGTAAAGCACCGGATCGCCCGCTCGTCGAAACTTTACACCCTGGTGCCGGCTGGGCAGGAAACCACTCCCCCACAAACGGTCATAGAGAGGTTGCCCGCCATCTCCGGACGTCATGGCCACAAACGTGGGCAGGTCTTCGTTCTGAGAACCCAGTCCATACGAGACCCAGGATCCCATGCTGGGTCGTCCCGCCAACTGGTGACCGGTTTGCATGAACGTGATCGCTGGATCGTGATTGATAGCCTCGGTATGCAGGCTGCGGATGAAACTCAAGCGATCAGCAATCCTGGCCGTGTGCGGCAGTAATTCACTTAACCAGGCACCACTCTGACCATGCTGGGCAAACTTGAACAGCGAGGGAGCCGTCGGGAAACTGGGTTGATCGGCCGTCATGCCAGTCAATCGCTGCCCCCGTCGTATGGAATCCGGTAACTCCTGGCCTGCTCGCTTTTGCAGGCCAGGCTTGTAATCATAGAGATCCAGTTGCGACGGGGCACCCGACTGGCAGAGATAAATCACACGTTTCGCCCGCGCGGGAAAATGCGGTAATGTCGGCAAGCCGCCCACGCGTTTCTCCGCGCCGCTTGTTTCACGGTTCAACAGGGTTGCCAGGGCCATCGACCCGAGGCTCGTACCCGTGGCCTGGAGAAATCGTCTACGGTCCAGGGCCGTCAGCAGGTCGGTTGTCTTGAACATATTAAATCCTTCATCGTGATTCCGCTGCAGACGAAATTTCCGTCACTCACGCATCACTGTCTCATCCAGGTTCAACATCAAACTAGCCAGGATGGTATAGGCTGCCAGTTCCACCTGGTCCAGGTCCTTACGAACAGGTGATTCGCCGATAGAAACCAGCATGCTGGCCTCCTTCCGATGATCTCGATAGTGTTCGAGGACTTGCCGGTAACGTGCTACCAACACAGTACGTTCTGGTATGGTCGGTCCCCGGGAAAGGACAACCCGGAATCCCCAATCAAGTCGATGCTCCAGATCGCCCCCTGGCTCCCGCATCATACGGCTTGCCAAACCGCGGGCGGCCTCGACATAGGTAACGTCATTGAGCAGAGCCAGCGCCTGCAAGGGTGTATTGGTCAGGGAACGGTTCATCACACACAGCTCACGAGAGGTGGCATCAAAGGTCGTCATGGTTGGCGGGGGTACCGTCCGCTTCCAGAACGTGTACATGCTGCGTCGATACAGCCGGCTGCCGTGGTCCTGGACATACTCGTCACTGGCAATTTCTTTCCAGAGGCCCTCCGGCTGATACGGCCTGACCGACGGTCCTCCCAGGGTCCTGACCAGCAGTCCACCTGCAGCCAGGGCCTGGTCACGAATCACTTCCGCCGGGAGCCGAAACCGCGGTGCTCGCGACAGCCATCGATTTCCCGGATCCAATCGCAAACCTTCTTGGCTGATCTGCGAGGACTGGCGATACGTCGCGCTGGTCACGATCAATCGCTGCACCGCCTTCACGTCCCAGTCCAGGCGTACAAACTCGGCAGCCAGCCAATCCAGTAACTCGGGATGCGTTGGGCGTTCGCCCTGTGATCCATAATCCTCCGGGGTCCTGACCAAACCGGCACCAAAATAGATGGACCAGTAGCGATTCACTGCCACGCGTGCCGTAAGTGGGTTCGAACGATCGACCAGCCAACGAGCCAGGCCCAGGCGATTGGGAGCCGCTCCCACGGGTAAACGTGGCAGCACAGCAGGCACTCCCTGTTTAACTTGTTCTCCAGGCTGGTCATACTGACCTCGCTTGAGAATAAATGTATCACGCAACTTTCGCTGGTCTTGCATGACCATGGTCGTGGGAACCTGCTCCTGGATTTCTCGCTGCTGTCGACGCAGCTGAAGTCTCTCGAGGTAAGCCTTTCGAATTCCGGGCGCAGACTCATGACGCAGGTAGTACTCCTCAATCTTCTCCCGCTGGGCTGGTGTCCTGCGAGCGTGGCTCGCAATCTGTCCCACTGTCTCGGCAACCGAGATAATTTGGATTTCTGCCGCATCCAGTTCTCGGCGATAGAATCGCAAGTCATCCAACTGGCCACGGAAATGAGGTGCTACACCCTTGCTGCCCAACCGGAGTGGGTACTCGGTCTTGAAGGTTCCTGTGAAAATATCCAGGTCCACCTGCAAGGGTGCAAGCTGGCCATCGACATAGAGCTTCAACCCGGCAGCTGTATGAGATCCATCGTAGGTCATTCCCACGTGATACCAATGCTCCGAAGCCAGCTTCTTTCGTGTACGTACGCGTAACGCATCGTCCAGCCAGCGTGGTCCATAATTCAGCTGCAAATGTCCATCCTGCAAGAAAAAGCTTAATCCCTTGTCCCGGGAATCCCCGTCATCCATCAGGGACAACAGCGTCCCTCCTTGAGCATCGCTGGCCCACACCCAGGCTGTGAATGAAAATTTCTCGCGCCCCGTGAGATGAGGAAAATCCTTGATCTCGACAAATCGCTGACCATCCAGCAACAGCGCCTGGCCACCGCGAGCATCACGAAAACTGACATCCCCCTCCGGAAGTACCACGATCTCCTTGACTCCTTCTTGACGATCCACCGCCTGGCCGTTCAGCGGCAGATAAATCTCCAGGGATTCCTCGATCGAACCGTCAAGTTCAGCGGGTAAATTCCCCTGTTCCCAGGTTCGCTGTGCTCGCTCCAACTGGGGACGTTGATCCTCAAGTTGCCTGGCCAACTGTTGCAGCCTGGCATCAACCGCCTCCAGGGCTCTCTCATCGAAATCGGTCGGTGCACTCATGACAGGTACCGAGTTACCAAATTTCATTACCCTCCCCTGCTCGGGCACGTTATTGAAATAGGCCATTAACTGGTAATAGTCCCGCTGCGTGAAAGGATCGTACTTATGATCGTGACAGCGTGCACATGTCATCGTTAATCCAAGCCAGACCGTGGAAGTCGTTTCCACGCGATCCGCAGCGTATTCCACCAGGAACTCATCAAAGACAATACCGCCCTCTGAATTGGCTCGATGGTTACGATGAAACCCCGTGGCAATTCGTTGTTTAACGGTCGAATTGGGAAGCAGGTCCCCAGCTAACTGCTCGATCGTAAACTGGTCAAAAGGCATACCCCGGTTGTAGGCCCCAATCACCCAGTCTCGCCAACGCCACATGAATCGCTCACCATCGGTCTGGTACCCACTGGTATCCGCATAACGAGCTGCGTCCAGCCACTGAACAGCCATTCGTTCACCAAACTGGGGAGACGCCAGCAAACGATCGACCAACCGCTCGTAAGCTCCGGGGGATTGATCGGCCAGGAAATCGGCAACCTCAGACGGACTCGGCGGCAAGCCAGTCAGATCAAGCGTTACGCGGCGAATGAGTGTTTCACGTTTCGCTTCCGGAGAAGGCTGTAGCTGTTCTTGTTCGAGCCGGGACAGTACAAAACGGTCAATTGCGTTGTGGCCCCAGTTTTTCTCTCCGGTGACCGGGATCACTGCCTGCCGAGGCTTAATAAACGACCAGTGCCCCTGCCAGTCGGCGCCCTGATCAATCCAGCGTCCAATCAGGGCAACCTGCTCAGCGCTCAGGCTTTTACCAGAATCTCGAGGAGGCATCCGTTCGTCATTATCTTTTGCCGTGATCCGACTCCAGAGGTGACTGGCCACGCGACTGCCTGGCGTAACGACCTGGCTGGAATCACGTCTTTCAAACAATCCCTCGCGAAGATCCAGTCGTAATTCGCCTTCACGCTGAGCTGCGTCCGGCCCATGACACTGGTAACAGTTGTCTGACAGGATCGGCGCGATATCACGGGCAAACTGAACCGAAACTTCTGGTGGCGCGGACCAGGACCGGGAAGTCAGCAGCAGGACGATCAATCCCCAGCAGCTTTGAGCCAAGAGCCCGCACAGACACTTCATCATCTGTCATTCCCTTTACGACTACAGGACCAGTAGACACGCTGATGCGCCCATCATTTCCATGATCTGGATTCTACTGTATCTAGCCCGGGTTGTCCCCATGACCATCAAATTAGAGATACCACAGCCGGGTCAACGAGCAAGGCAGGATGGCCTGTTCGCCAGGCAACTTACTCGTCCACGGCAACCAGGCATTCAAGGAGAAGCCGGCTCTTCCTTTTCAAGTCCCACGACATCCAAAAACCAGACTCCGGGAGCTACCTTGATGTCATCCATCTCAAGAATCGGATGACCATTGATCTGGTTGAGGGCCCAGGAACAGGCCCACTTGAAGCGACTGGTATTCTCCTGCGTATTGTGCTTGTCCAGCAACAGTTGCACGGCATCCTGGGACTTCATGCGTCCCAGCGCAATCGCACAGGTTTGCTTAACTACCTGACCTTCCGGATTAAAAATATCCTCGTCGAGAATCCGCTGCGAAAACAATTTAACCAGTTCTGGCTCCGAATCATCGGCCTTGATCATTCCAACGGCCCAGACCGCAGCAGATCGCAGTGGAAACGTCATGCCGTTCTTCTGGCAACAACGTTTCAATAGCGGCATGGCCGCGGCATATTTCATCTCGCCAAAGGCCTGGAAAATCTGCCCCAGTTGCTCGTTCACATCTTCCGCTGCAACGTCCTCGGGCAAGGACTCCTTGAGGATTTCCTCCATCTCAGAAGCCCTGCGAAGCATCGCAGGAAACTGGTCCACCGCCTTGAGCTTTCGCAAACCCCAGGCCGCCGTGGCAAACACCTCACCCTCCGGATCATCCAGCAACGCGGCCAGTTGTTTCGCCACAGGCTGATACTCCATTCCAACCAGCAGGATCATTGCCTGTTCTTTCGAACGCCAGGAGGTCACCGCACGGTCGAGTTCCTGGCTCAACAGACTAACCAGCAGGGGTCTCATCGCTTCCTGTTCATAAAGATCTTTAATTCCCGCTGCCATCTCGAGCCGTACTGAAAGCTTGGCATCATTTAAAAACATGATCAGTTTGTTCAGATGAGCCGCCTGGGGCTGTGCCGTCTTCAACCAGGCCTGTGCGATCGCACGTCGCACCTGGGGATCCGAGTTTTTTTCCCAGCGATCCGATTGCTCCACGAGGTAAGCGGGCCGCAACGTAAGCAGCGCCTGCAAGGCTGGTCGAGCAACCACCGTCTGTTCATCCGCCGCCAACTGTACCAGTATTTCAAACCACGCGTCCTGCTCGGCCGGACCAAGGTCTGTTTTTCCTTGCTGCAATAACCAGCCAGCTACCAGTCGATCAACCAACGCGCTGCCAGGAAGCTTGAGCAAGTTATCCGCCTGCTCGATAAGTGGCGTTTTCCCCAACAAGGCCAGCGCCTTGGCGGCTTCCACCCGGTAAGCGATACGCATATTCTCATCACTGGCAATCTCCTCGAGACGTGGTACCACAGCCTGTTCCTGGACCGCTGCCAACTGCCGTATTGCTAACAGGGTCGCCCCCTGGTTCGTCAAGGAACCTTTCAGTCGTTCCTGCCAGAGCTCTCGCACAGATTGGTCTTTCCAGGCGGCCAGGGCTGGCTCCACCAGCATGCATAACTCGAAATCACCTTCCTTCGCGACCTTGAGAAATAACGGGGCTGAGGCACGTGCCTCGAGTTGAATCAGGGCATGCGCCATCGCCAGTCGGGTACTGCGATTTCGCTTGCTATCCGCCAAAACCGCTTGCAGGTGAGGAATGGTTGTTTCCAAATCCGGCACCTTGAAAAACGAAGCCCGGTAAATAGCCTGCGCAGCCTGTCTCTGGACAGCACTTTCCGAATTCTTGAGAGCCTCGATCCAGAGAGGGACCAGCCTGGGTGAATAACTCAGGGTCACGGGAGTTGTCTTGACCACGGGCTGGCTCATCATCGGCCAGTCAAATTTTATGGGTGCCGTCAGATCTTCTTGTGCGAGGCCAGGTCGTATCACACCCTGGGTCAAACCCGTTCCCAGCAAAATCGCCAGCAGCCAGGGGCCTGGGGTAAATCGGCACTTTTTCGTGGCACGCATTGAATTGACACCTGCTAAAAAATGATTGACTACTGCGGCCTGGTCAGTCGCCAGGTCTGGATACTTAACACGATGAATGCCAGGATCGAGACCACGCCCAGGATATAACAGTTCACGGGAAACAGGTTGTATTCCTTGAATCCCGGCGCATCGATGGCAGACAAGGCTGCAGCCAATGGATTCACCTTGAGCACGTTTTCCACGATGCCACTACCAAAAGTCCCTCCCCGTCCCAGCCAGACTGCCAGCGTACCAATGCAAACCAGGATGAGCGTACCAAACGAGACTGTCGTGGCCGTTGTCGTACGTCGAAAAATACTGCTACAAGCAAATGTCAGGGACAGTGCAAACACCGTCGTAACGGCCAGGCAGACAAGGACATCAAGTACCTGGGGAATCAGCGTCTGCTTGACGGCAATCATCATTACATAGGCCGGCAAGGTAGCAAGTAACACCAGCAGAATCGTGACCACGACACTCAACAACTTACCAATGATAATCCGCAGTGGTGAAATAGGCGTCATCAATAATAACTGCCAACCCCCGCTTTCACGCTCCGAGCTGATCAGCCCGGCAGCCAGGCTGGGCGTGATCAACATGATCAGCGCGATCTGCCAGAGGACCAGGTAACTGCCAAGGGTTTCCAGGTCCCAGACGATTGCCGATTGCATCACCACGGCAACCAGCCCCATGGAAATCACGATATTGATGCTCAGGATCCGAAACAGCCAGTGGGCTCGACCGAATCGACGACAGCGAAACTCCTTGACCATCACCGGGTTCGAAAGCGGGCCAATGCCAGCCTTGCGACGCTGGGGGTCAACCAGCCAGTGGATTCGGCGACTGAGTTGCTCTTGCTGGGACAACTCATCCGTGATGACACCAGCTGAACGTGAGCGATCAAAAATTTTCAGGTTCAGGCGACTGATCGTCCATAGCGCACAGATCACGATCATGGCAATGGCCAGGATGGCGTATCTCAGCGGCGTTCCGCTGACACCAATAAAACCCTGGCTGGTGAGATCCCCATGACCAAGGATTTCCATCACGGGCGTCAGTGGTGAAAGGCAACGGATCCATTCTGCGGTCGAGCTAAAGATCGATTCACTCCCTTGCAGCACCAGGTGAGGCCCCAGCGTGACGACCGTCAACAAGAGGACCAACCCATAGGTGGCGCGAATGGACGCATCAATCGAATTGGAATAACTGCTCACCAGGAATCCCATCGCTGCATACTGGAAAGCGACCAGGGCCAGCAGCGCATAAAGGACAACCACGTCATTAACCAGCGAGATTCCGCCCATCGCATAACAGGCGGCCCCGGCGGGAAAACTCAAGACCAACAGCAACAGGACGAATACCATCACCCCAGCCATCTTTCCCAGGTAAATAGTCCGGGGTTTCATCGGGGAATTAAACAACAGTTGCAAGGTACCCTTGATCTTTTCCCGTACGATGGAAGTCGCTGGAAAAACGGGAACCAGGACGATAATAGCTGTCAGCAAACCGTAACCGAACAACCGAAATACCTGTTTCGCTTTATTCCCGGCCAGGTCAACGGTGGGATCTGCAGGCCAACGAAAGATAACCAACAGGGCGAACATCATCACGAACAGCACCTGCAAGACCATGGCCTTGCGAGTCCGTAACATGCCAATCAGTTCTCGTTGAATAATCGGATTTGTAATCATGATCTTCTACCGTGCATCTCGTGAACCGGCCACTGGACCTGGCCACCCCGTGATTTTACGTATTCGCCTCCACCTGATCGTTCGAGGGATCCACCTGGCGCGTGACCGTCATGAACGCGTCTTCCAGGTCGGTCTGTAATTCGCGGAACTGGGTGATTGGTACAGCTGCCTCCACCAGTTTCGCCAGCAGCTGGCTAAGTCCCTGGTCATCCAACGCCGTCCGAAATCGAATCGTCTTTTCTGCCAGCGATGCATTGACCTCGACACCCTTATCGAGTGATTCCCGCAGCACGGCCACCGCCTGGTTCACCGCTTCCGACGAAGGCACCTGGATCTCGATCATGCGATTTTGATCCAGTTCCCGCAAGATTTGGTCGAGCGCCCCGGATGCCATCAGTTTTCCATTATGGATGATCGCCACCTGGTCACAAATTCGTGACAACTCCGGCAGGATATGACTGGTCACGATCAGCGTCTTTCCCATCTCAGCCAATCGCAACAACAATTCACGCATTTCGATCCGTGCTTCTGGATCCAGGCCATTGGCCGGTTCGTCAAAGACCAGTACCTCCGGGTCATGCAGCAGGGTACGAGCAATTCCAACCCGCTGTTTCATCCCATGACTCAAGGCTTCTACGTAACGATCCTGCATGTAAGCCGAATTGGTCGTCTCCATCACTTCCGCGATGCGACGCGCCCTCTCGACTCGGGCAATTCCAAAAGCAGCGCCGAAGAAATCAAGATATTCTCGGACCCGCATGTTCTCGTAGGATCCAAATGTATCCGGCATGTATCCCACCAGCCGCTTGATCCGGTGCGCATCGCGAACACAATCTGCTCCGGCAATACTGGCCTTCCCCTGAGTTGGTTTAGCCAGGCCCACCAGGATCTTGATCGTGGTGGTCTTGCCGGCACCATTGGGACCGATGAAACCAAGAATCTGTCCCCGCTCTACGGTCAGCGAAACATCGTCGACTGCGGTAAATTCGCCGTACTTCTTGGTCAGTCGGTCAATCACAACGACTGGTTCATGATCACTCATTACACTCTCCGAAAACACTCCACAAGTGACTGGCTAACGAGCCTGTCGCTTACCTTGTACTTCTATACTGATACTCTTAAGTTCCCACGAGTAGTTCTTGGCCCGTGCACCCTTGGCCGTCTGATCCTTGCCCGGTACGGCCTGCAGGGCAAATACCAGTCCGCCCTGGTCATCCAGCACCAGCATGTCAGCCTGCTTGATGGTCACCGTCTGGATTCCAATCGGGCTCGCCATGATTTGCTGAGATTGCAGTGTTTCCCCCTGCCATGCCAACAGCTCGAGATTAAACTGGTTGCACTCCACGTCCAGGGTGATCGATGCCGCGGACAGGTCCGCAGGCAACACCTGGGCCGGCAACTGAACTCGCATCCAGATGCGACGAGGATCAAAATTCTTTTCCAGCCATTTCTGGACACCCGCACTGTATAACTCAGGTGGCCTCTGCCCGTCCCTGCTGGTTCCCATGCGAAGCGAACATAACCAGGAAGGCACGACGAATGATTCACCCCGGGGCGTCGGCTGCAGGTGCAACGGTACCGCCAGCAATGCACTACCCAGCCGCTTATGCTCGCTCGGAAGTTCCAGGCCGACTTCCAGCGGCCTGGACCAGGCAAGGATCGTCGGCTGGTCAGGGAACGATACTTTACGCTCCCCGGACCGCTGGAGCAGGTCTTTCAAAACCTGCTGACGGTGGCGTTGCTCATCTTCCAGGACCAGGCTGCTAAACAATTCATCCTTCTTGAGCTGATCAGCAGGACCGATCTCGAATTCATCCCCTGTGACCCGGACCGTGTAACGATCACCAGCCGGAGTCACCAGGAGCACGTCCGATATTTTTTCAAATGGTTCCAGTTGAAGCCGTCCGGACATTCCCTGGCCAGCCAGGTGACCGTAAGCTGCCAACGGCTGCTTCAAGGCCATGACCTGTTGAAAGCTTGTTTCGCGCACGCCTTCCGGCAAAGTCAGGTTTTCCCACCTGGCCTCACCATGATCCAGCCACACCAACCTCCGACTGGCACCCTCGGACGCATCCAGGGACGGCCATAGCACGCCCCCCTGCTGAACACCAATTTTCTCTATGGATTTACGCTGGCTGTAAATCGCAGCCAGTCCGTTCACAGGTACGAACTGGGAATGATTTACCGGCGCCACCCACTGGGCCACGGCAACACTGGAAGGAACCGATTCACGAGACATCTTTCCCAGCACCGAAAGTACACCGGCGGTGCAAAGTGCAGCCACCGGTCCAATCCACAGCAAACGCTCCAGGTGTCCGACACGACCCAACCACCAACCGGCCAGCAGGAGCAGCCCACAAAATGAACTCAGGATGACGATCACCCATTCCCGGGTCACGATTTGATAGCCAATCTGCTCACCAAGGTATTGTTGGAAATTCTCCTCTCCCCAACTCGACGACGTCGATTCGCCAAAAAACCGCTCCGCCAGTTGCTGGAGAGGCAACGTATCCAGTACTTCACCCGGGATGCCACGTGGCCGTATAAAAAGCTCTCGCCGTGGCCGGGACCAGGCACGCAATTCCAGGGCGGTAAAGAGAATCTCTCCTTGACCGTATTTCAACCAAAAGGCCACAGGCCAATCGTTGACCGAATGAGTCACTTCCACTCCCTCGGTCACCAGCCGAATCAATTCCACCGGGATCTCTGCGTCACGTACTTCCGACTTACTGCCCAACGTATCATCATGAGAAATGATTTCGTACTGGGAGAGGTTCACACGATCTACCTCGTAGGCTGGAAAGGCGTCTCCCAGCAATAACTTGACGGTGCTGATGTCAGTACGATCCAGCATGACCCACAAGCGTCCACCCTGGTTCAACCAGCCGCGAATACTCTCCCGGGATTCTGGTTCGTGTGCCAGGCGATTCCCTCCCAGCACCAGTTCGTCGACGGAACCCATTGCCAACGACCAGGGCATATCGGAGTTCTCATCCAGCGTGGGAATCTGTCGCCACTCCTTCATGTTCATGAACCGTCGAACCACCTTGATGGTTTCCAACACGGTATCCCGTGCCGGTTCCATTAATTCTTCGAATTGCTCATCACCTGTCGTCAGGTTCGTTCTACCTTCCGCGAAATCCGGGTAGTAACCGGTAATATTCTTTCGACTAAAAACTCGCACCGATGACTTGTGCCACATCGGGTCGTCAGGACGACGAATCAAGGTCTCTTTCCCGTCAGTGCGATCGTAGAGCCGCGACAGTACTTCCATCCGTCGGGTCGATTCCTCAATGTTTTCGGGAATCCGAATCGGGTAACTTACCTTGCGTTTCGATTCTGCCGGCACCCAGAACTCGCGCCCATACTGAATCGTATCATCCACCGCAAACGTACTGGCCACCATCAGTCGAAGTGGCTTGGCCGTCGGATTCCAGACATCCGCCGAAACCAATCCCCAGGCACCTGGACGAAACTGGTAAAACCCAGCCGCCTCGCCCATGGCAAAGATACTCGGCCGTAGATCCTCGGACTCCTGGGCCAACAATCCAGGACGCAGCCCAGTCAAAGCAATGCAGACAAAAAGGATACAACCCAGCAGTTGCCAACGAAGCAAACCCGCGGAATTAACACCATGGCCCAAAGGTCGCCGCATAACTATGTCTCACTACATCAAAGAATTAGAGAACCAGCTATCCAGAATAATCGAAGAAATTTTTCCGTCCAGATGCGTCGAACGACTCTTCACTGGACCATTAAAAGATTATCAAAATCAAGTATTCAGCTTACAAAAGCCCGTTCCCAAACACTAGCCCCGAGAACCGACATTCAAGCGGACAATACGATAAAACCAGCCTCAGGCTATCGCTCAATGTCGTAAAGATCTGGTAGTGCCTGCCGTAACCCCTCAATTCCACTGTCGGTAATTTCGTCACAAAAAGTAACCTTTAACAACCGCAATTCACCCAGTCCCGACAGACCCAGAATTCCCTCGTCGGTGACCTCGGTCGAGCTCAGATTCAACCAGTTCAGTTTCTTGAATTTGGCGACAGACGCCAACCCGGCATCCGTGGTACCCGTACTGTCCAGGTTCAACCGTTTCAGGTTCACCAGCGAAGTTAATTGCTCAACTCCCTTATCCGTAACAGCCGTGGCCCAGAGGTTCAAATCTTCCAGGCTGGCCAACTGCTTCAAGTGCACCATCCCCGCATCACCCACCTGGGTTTCACTGAGATCCAGGCTTTTTAATTTCGAGAGACCCTTCAGGTGAACCAGACCAGCATCTTTGACTCCCGTACCACGCACCTGCAACTTGGCCAACCCGGTCATCCCCGCCAGTGCAGTCAAACCATCATCCGTGATAAACGTTTCATACATCTTCAGTTCCACGAGATTGATCAACCCGGCCAGTTCCTTTAAACCCGCATCGGTCACCTGGGTATTGTCCAACCCCAACGCCTTCAAACTGGTCAGTCCCCCCAACTGTTTGAGCCCCGCATCCGTAATCTGCGATCCCCAGACCGTCAGGTTTCTCAAACGCTTCAAACCTGCCAGGTGTGCCAGGCCCTTGTCGCTGACCCCGATGCAATCCTTGAGATTCAATAATTCTAATGCCGCAATCTGCTTCAGATGGGCCAGCCCTTCGTCTGTCACATTCGTGCGCACGATCCGCAATCGCTTGATCGCCGGAAACTGAGTGAAATTCTCCAGGCTGGTATTCGTAATATTGGTGCGCTGCAGATTGATATCTTCCAGTTGCGGCAATGACTTCAAATTCAGGACACCCGCATCCGTCACCGGACTCTCAGAGACGTCCAGCACTTTCAGGAACCGCAGGCCGACCAGTTGTTTCAAATCTTCGTCCGTAATGGCCGGGCCACCACCACCGATCACGTGTTGCACTGAAGGAACCCCCTGCAGTGCGCTGAAGTCCACCTCACCCCCGAAGGCACCTCCAAAGTCAACGACAATCACGTGACCCTCGGAATCTTTCTGAACCTCGCCCCCCATCTTCTCGATGCGTGCCACCTGTTCCGGATCATCCGGCTGAACAGCCGGCTTGTTAGCAGCGGTCTCACCTGGCTGTTTCTCAGCATTTCCAGCCGATTCAACAGCATCCTTGACGGGCCCAGTCTCCTGCTCTGGCGCACAGCCGAGCAAACAAATCATGCCCAATATCCAACATTGCACCACGTTGCCAATTCGCTTCGGGTAATGGATCATTTCTCGTTTCATGCGCGGCCAACTCCTGGCTAACAGTCCCGGTAACTGAACCCCGGGTAAGATGCATACCCACCCGGTTCTAATACAGTCTTTTCTAGTCAGTTTCAGCCTACAACAGACACCAGGAATCATCAAACCCCCATCAGGCAATCCTGGTCCTCACGATACGCGTTCATCCACCACCGAATCCGCAGCAACTGGCAACCGTGTTGCAATCCAATCAACAGGAACAAATCGACGCAACAGATTCTTCAGGTTTTGATGGAGAATCGCTTCCGTTTCCACGTCGAGTCGCGGCGCCTGGTTACCCTCTGCATCGTCGCGAAGCCCCTGCCAGGTTAACCGCACGTTACTCTGGTGCCGCTCGGCCAGTGTATTGATCCGATCTGCAACCCGCAAAGCCCACAACGTTCCAAACTGGTCGCGAAAATCAATCCAGACTCGATCGAATCCAACGGTCGACTGCGTGGCACCACGTAGCTGCAGTTGGACCACCAGGATGGCTACTGTGAAACAACCCAAACCCGACAGCGTACCGATCGCTCCCAGTTCATGCTTCAGCCCTGGCAAGTGACCCGCCAATACCAGGCACTGCCCCACGACAACCAACAACGCAGCCAGCCAGTAACGAGTACCGATTCGATTCAACCAACCCAGCAGAATCAATAGCCACAGGAACCAACCCCAGGCCGGATGCAACTGGAAAATAGAACCTGGTTCCAGGAGCATATTCTTGACCGCCGGCAACGCCAAAATAACCCACAAACTCAGGACCACAAACTGCCAGATCCGATCATGAGGTCGTTGGGCTCCCAGTAAAGCCATGCCCGGTAGAATCGTGCTGACTCCGATACTGAAGTACCAGGCCGTGGACCCTTCCAGACCATCACCACGACAAACCTCCATCAGGGCCAGGGACCAGAGACCCACCCAGCACCAAACCCAGGGAGCCATTAAGGTGGATCCGCGCAAACACCGTCGACCCAGAAACAACAACCCGGAGGCTGCCAGTACGATGCACAGGCAACCCGTAGCCCAGGGACTGACTATTCCCACTGCACCGCTCCTTGATCATCCACGGTCTGCTCCCCCTGCAACACTACTCAAACCACGACACTCGCCACCAAGATAGGGTCAGTGATCCCACGCTACAAGCCAATCACCCGGGATTGAGCCGTCCACGTCCGCTAACCAATAGTCACGCTTAACGCCCGAAAACGATGCACTAGGTTGCCTGCATTTAACGCATCGGCACCGTGTCGCCGCAAACCTGACCGACAAAGTTTACCTGACCCATGCGTCCCGAACCTGGGCCAACCGGCATACTTTACCAAACCAAGAAGCCTGGCAAAAACAGGCCTAAACGTTTCCAGTCCGACGATCCGAACGGCCGATACAAATGGTGAACGAACTGGGAGGACGAGATGGCCCCATGGACCATCTCGTTTCAGGATAGAGGTCATGACATGTCGAAGGATTGACATGCCATGACCTTTTTTTATGCGCTCGCCACTGTTTTCATCTTCTCACTGACAGCTGCCAGTCAGCCCCCTCCCTGGCCAGCGACAACCGGCCGTCAGCGGTCTCCTTTCCGCAACTCAACAGCACTTGGCCTCCCCTTTGACGCGCCACAGAATAGATCGGTAACGCGTTGTTACGTTTTTTACTTTCCCCCACAAGGAGACCCGATCATGATGCTTCACACCCTACGACCCTGGTTGGCCTGTACCATGCTGACACTGCTGATCCCCAGCTGGATACTGGCCCACCCCGCTCCGCCGTCCAGGCAGGATGAATCGCCCGCCGCCGAAGGAAGTGTACCGGCTAAACTTCGTGGTCGCCTGCCGGCTCATTTCGGCAAGGTCGTGGACGAATCCCAACGTCAGGAAATCTACCAAATCCAGGCCCGTTACAAGGATCGCATCGGAAAACTGCAAGCCGATCTAAAATCCCTGACCCGACAGCGAGATCGGGCCATCCTGACCGTGCTTAGCCCCCAACAGTTGGATGAGCTTGAGAAGTTACAGCAAGCGGCCCGAGACCGCAGCAAGCGGGCCAAGCCCAGCACGGCACCCAAATCCGGACCTGCAGCGACAGGACGCAACCCGGCAAGACGCTAGGTTGCCAAAGAAACGGGCCGCCACTTCGATGAAGTGACGGCCCGTTTTACTTAAACCGTTTCAGCTAGTTTCACTAGCTGTCTTTCTTCTTCTTACCCTTCTTGGGAGCCTTGATTCCCTGCTTCTGCTTTTGCTCAGGGCTTAGGAGGGCAACCACAGCGGCATTAAAGGCAGTACTCGCTTTGCGAGTCTCTTCCATGGCTACTTTTTGCGCTTCGGTCAGCTTGGAGGCAGCTGCTACAGCAGCACGAGCTTCCTTACCTTTTTTGCCAGCTGCCTTGTTATCTTTCAAGGCCTTGCTGCGGGCAGCTTTCTGTTCATCCGACAAGGCAGCTTTCTTACGTGCTGCTGCAATTTTGGGACCATGCTCGGCCGCCAGTGCTTTGATCTTCGCTTGCTGCTCATCAGTCAATTCAGCCTTGGCAAATCTCTTGATCACCTGGTTAGCCAGGTTGGGCTGTCGCTTCTTTTTCTTTTTTTCGTCGGCAGCACTCAAGGGTGACGCCACGGCCAACACGAGGCCCAGCAACAACAAGTTCTTCGTAAAACGTTTCATGAAATCTATCTCCGCAATCGTTTCCTGCCGGCATGCCTTAACGTCCCTGGCATCCCGACATCATAAAAATCGCAACCCATCCTGTACGATTGCGCACATGTGTAAATTAGATCAACTATCACACTAGCAGTTGAGGTATGATGTGTCCATCACGTACGATCATCACCGGACGCCCCGTACTGGTGTGGTATTCCTGCCGATGATCAATCCCCAGGCAATGATAAAGCGTGGCGGCAGCATCATCCGGGGTAATCGCCTCGTTGGCCGGCATGGTTGCCTTCGCATCGCTTTTACCCACAACCTGGCCGCCACGAACTCCACCACCCGCCATTAGCATGAACATGCAGCGAGGGTAATGATCGCGCCCACCGGGATCACTTTTATCGTTAATTTTCGGTGTGCGGCCAAACTCACCGGTCACGAAAACAATGGTCGAATCAAGCAATCCTCGTTCTTCCAGGCCTGTGAAAAGGGCTGACAGGCCTTGATCCAGTTGTGGCAAATTAGTGTTCTTGAGCTTGGGAAAATTGTCGCGATGCGTATCCCAGCCACCCAGATTCAGTGTCACGAAACGTACGCCTGCTTCCACCAGGCGAACGCCCAGCAGGCAACTGGCTCCAAAGCTCTCGTCACCAAATTTATCTGCAAATGCGGGTGATTCTCGACTGATATCAAACGCCTCGGTAGAACGCTTGGAAGTGATCATTGAATGCGCCAACTGGCCAAACTGGTCCAGTCCATCAATCAACTGGCTTTGCTTGGCAACACCCTGGAAAGTCGTATCCAGGTCTTTCAGCAAGTTCTTTCGCTTTTCCACTTCTGGCACCGTCAAGCCATCACGCAGGCTAACGCCTCGTACACTGAATGCTTCACCCTTCTTGGGCGAGGATCCGGTACTGAGGGCCGCGTAGCGAACACCCAAATATCCAGGATCCTGGATCGTGTTGGGAACGGCCACAAACGGGGGCAGGTCGGCCGGAGC
>Ga0163108_10000163_pt1 | contig 49802 bp, 29 predicted proteins | sample Fk1155metaG_FD_109644 | JGI IMG/M metagenome (GOLD analysis project Ga0163108, IMG submission 109644) | Marine microbial communities from the Central Pacific Ocean - Fk160115 155m metaG | ecosystem: Environmental > Aquatic > Marine > Oceanic > Photic zone | place: The Central Pacific Ocean...
GGGGGTAAACCGTATTGAAGAAAGAAATTCACTGGGGGAATATTTAGGGAGAATCAGTACGGGAGAAAATGCTTTTGTTTTGAGCTTTGCTCAAAAGTTTTCGGGTAGGATTTCTTTTGGACTTAATGCTAAAATTATGACTCACACTCTACCTATTTATGATGAAAAATTAAGTGGGACCGCTGTTGGCGTGGACGTGGGGCTTATGTATAAGCTGAATAATTCTATCCAACTTGGTGGAGTTGTCCAAAACCTCAATGCAAAGTATCAATGGAAAACCAATACAATCTTTGAAGAAACTGGGACAATTTATTATGATAATTTCCCAGTGATTTATAGAGCAGGAATCAAGACAAGGTTTGTAAATTTTCAGGTCCTGTGTGATGTGGAATTTGTTACTAACAACTCAATGTTATTGGGGAAAAGGTTAAATGGAGGTATAGAATATTATTTAAATGAAAATATTACGTTCAGATCTGGCTTTGGAGAAAAACGATTTGGTATTGGGTTTGGATATACCTATTTCAAATTAGATAATTTTGGTGTTACCTTGGATTATTCAGCAGTAGTGGATGAAGTACAGAAATTTAATGGTATAACTCATGTTATTTCGTCCTCATTCAGTTTTTAAAATGGTATATAAAACACAATATCATTACACCATAGGAATCATCTTCATGTTATGTGTTGGCGGACTAAAAGGTGTAGGGTCACAATTTTTAAATGTCCCTGGTTCTGTTAACGAAATAAAATATGGGACCCAAAATGCCTTGATCTATTTTCCGGAAAACCGGATGGGGAGATCGAGTCTTTCTGTTAGTCACAATGATTGGTATGGAGATTTTTCAGTTATATCGGTGGGTATTGCTAGTCCTATATTTGGTGCTCAGGGTTTGCTGCGATTTAAATATGGAGGGTTTGAAAATCTGGAGCTAAGAGATGAAGTTCCATCTGATGATCCGCTGAGTTTTTACTCCGCATTTGGCTTGGATGTTGCTGGAGGATTTCAATTTCAGTTCAACGATATTCAGACTGCTGTACTTTTACGGATGGTTCAATTGAGAATACATACTCATTCTTCTTCAGGGCTATCGGGAAACATCTCCATGCTGAAGCCAATTAACAGGGACTGGAAGATGGGTTTTTCTTTGGCCCATTTTGGGTTTATGGACTCATATATTAATGAAGAACCTGCACTGCCTGTAAGTGGAAATTTACTTGTGGAACATAGGACTGTTTTTCAAGAGCTACAGAATACTTTCTCGTTTTCTGGTGGTTTTATACCATCATTAGATAACTATATTTTTTCTGCAAATAACGCTGTTTTATGGAGAAATTTAAACCTATCCCTTGCTTCTCATATAACAAAGAATCTCACTCATGTTTCAGGATCAATATCCTTTTTGATAGGGATGTATCAAGTCCAATATGGCTTTCAGTTAGGTGACAATAAATTGGGGATTTCTCAGGTTTTGGAGCTAATTGTTTTATTGCCATAAAATATAAATTAATGTACCCGCAAGAATACAAATAGGAATTTATTTTTTTTCAGAACTATTAAAACAAGAAAAATGAGGTAATATTTTGGTCATTAAATGTGAGGTATATCGGAACACAGAAATTGAAAGTGTTCACCAGGTGTATGGAGTAGCTGTTGGCTCTAACAAAAAAATATTGTTTTCATCCGGTGATCCTCATTATACTACCTGTATACGCTCATCGTTAAAACCTTTTCAAGCATCTGTATGTGTAGAAACAGGAGCTGCAGATGCGTTTGGTTTTAGTGACAATGAGCTGGCGGTCCTGTGCGCTTCCCACAACGGCGAAAAAATCCATACCTCAACCGTTTCAGGTATACTGAAAAAAATTGATATTGATCCCTCTTATTATAAGTGTGGCGTTCACTCTCCTTATGATAAAAAAACTAAAATTTCCTTACTGAAGGGTGGAGAGGATTTTAATCCATTGCATAATAACTGCAGCGGTAAACATTCAGGAATGCTTGCAACGGCAAAGTATTTGGGTTTTGATTTGAATGAATACATAAAATTTAGGCATCCGGTGCAGCAAAAAATCGTTTCTGCTTTGGAACGATATACCGGACAATCAGGATTTAAGTTTGGGATTGACGGTTGCACTGCCCCAACACCCTTTATGTCACTATATAGCATTGCGTTATTATATCAAAAACTTGCTTCAGGGAGTGACCCAATTTTATCCAGGTTATACGATGCAATGGTTACACACCCTTATCTGGTTGCGGGACGGAAACGGTTTGATACAGATTTTATGGAAGCCATGTCTGGTCGAGCAGTAACGAAAGTTGGAGGGGAAGCAGTGAGAGGATTGGGAATTCGCCAGAGAGACGGAAATGTTATTGGAATAGCATTAAAGGTATTGGATGGTAACCAGAGAGCTGATCCACCGGGCATGATGACACTACTGAGAGAATTAGATTTGTTGGAACAGAGTGAGTTAGATAAGCTGGCAGACTATGAAACTATTAAATTAATTAATCACAGAAAAAAAATAACAGGGAAAATAACGGGTTCAATTCATAATTGATATGAACAAACATTTTATAGGGCCCCTTATTTTATTTTGGGGTTTTGTTTTTACTCAAACCTGTCCACCGCAGGATACAGTCCTCATAGTCCCTACTCAGAATTTATGGAATATCCCCACTGAGAATAGCTGGGATGGTCTGGAAGTGATGACGTGGAATGTTAAGCAATTTCCTTTATCTAATAATACGGTCTCTTATTTGAATGAGGTATTGACAGATTTATTGCCGGATGTAGTTGTGTTTCAGGAAATAAATGATTTGTCATCTTTTCAAGATTTGAGTTCTGCGATTACAGCCTATGATTTTATCAATACGAATTATGGTTACAATCTCGGTTTGGCTGTCCGGAGTGACTGCATTACTATATTGGATTATGAGACGCTTTTCCCAAACAATGGTTACGAATTTGCTTACCGCTATCCTTTAAAAGCAGAATTGCGGTGGTCATGTGGTGATGCTGTGTTGGAGTTCCAATTAATTAACATACATTTAAAAGCTTACGATGATGGTTGGCAACGGCGATTTGACTCCTGTGAGATTTTAAGAAATTATATTCAATATCAGATTGAAAATGTTGGCCAGACAAATATTATCGTAGCTGGTGACTTTAATGATGAAATAGATGATCCAGAGGGTAGTAACTCACTGTGGCCTTTAGTTTCAGATCCAAACAGTTATTTTACTACAACACCCATCGCCGGGAACAGTTACTATGATTCCTATCCATGGAGTAATTATGCTGGACTGTTAGATCATATTCTTATTTCATCCGGACTTTTTGATGAAAATGACTTATCTGGTGAAATCGAAACTCTGAGAATTGATGATTACATGGGATCTTCCACCTATCAGAATCATATTTCGGATCACCGCCCTGTGGAATGGAAGATTTGGCTGGAAGCTATTGATATACCAGAGGGACTCGTCATCAACGAGGTTATGCAAAATCCATCCGCTGTTCCTGATATTTATGGTGAATGGTTTGAATTGACAAACATTGGTAATACAGTGATCAATATTAATGGGTTGGTTCTGAAAGATAATAACGGCGATTATCATAGCGTTGTCAGCGATGGTGGAGTATTGATTCTCCCGGGTGAGTTTCTTGTTCTAGGCAGGGAAGGAGATGTTAATTTAAATGGAGGTGTCGAGTTGAATTATGTTTACAATAATTTTAATCTAGGCAACACGTGGGACCAAATTATTATTCAGCATCCAACAGGATTGATCATAGACGAAATATCCTACGATAACGGAGAAACATTTCCAGATCCAACCGGCGCAAGTATGATGCTGGTGGGTCCACCTGAAGATAATGAACTGGGTGAAAATTGGGCTTCTTCATCCCAATCCTATGGTGACGGGGATTTTGGTACTCCCGGCTCATCAAATTTTTCTGATGATGGACTTATGGTAACTGTAAGCGATGGGTGGAATCTTATTGGGTTGCCGGTTATGGTGGAAGACCCTCATTATCAGTCAGTTTTTCCTTCGTCTGTGTCAGGGACCTTGTACGGCTATAATGGTGTATATACCGAAGAAGAAAATGTGATGAATGGGCATGGATATTGGCTCAGATTCAGCGAGACTGAAAATCTTTTCATTGCAGGTCAGGAAATTAACACTCTATACATTTTATTGTTGGAGGGGTGGAATTTGATTACCGGGATCTCCCAGGAGTTTTCAGTCGAAGACATTGAGGACCCTGAGGGTATTATTATCTTGGATACTTTTTATGAATTTGATGGCACCTATACCAACGTAAGTTCATTAGAGCCTGGAAAGGGGTGTTGGGTCAAAGCAAATTTGTCTGGAACAATAGCTCTAACATTTTCCGTGTATTAAATAAAATATTTCTTAATTTTGTTTCAATAATTTGCTGATTTTTGTGCTGTTCATACACAAAAAATAAAAAACGCTACTTTTTGTAAATTTTTTAATATTGGGAATTGCTATTATGAAAAAATTAATTGTTCTTACGCTCTCTCTTTTTTTACTTCTGCCTTTTGTTATTTATGGTCAATCTACATACAGCTGGGAAGATGGTGGTACTATTCTGGGATATTACGGTAACTTATCAGATCCACAGAATGTTGGTTCAACCAATGGAGTCAATCCCTATGATGGGTCTGCCATGTTATCTGTTTCTGAGGCTCCCCTGAGCGGTACCCCGCAGGCATTTGTGGCATGGGTAACTGATTTATCTGCCGGGGATGAAGTTACCGCCTGTTTTTATGGATATGATGATACCCCGGGTTCGTCCCCCTCACTTAGGATATGGGGCAGCTGGTCAGCAAACGATGATATCGATTCTTATCAAGGTTCTGCCGATGGGAATACTGATTACACTGATGGCTCAGGTTGGAGTCAAGTTTGCCATACTTTTTCCACAAGTCAGGAGAACTGGAGTCCTGGAGAGGCACTGATTGTTCAAGCCCGCTTATATAGTGGTTCGGAAGATCCAACAGTTTATTTTATTGATTTAATCAGCGTGGATGCACCTGAGACAGCGATGGTTAACTTCCCAGGGGCTGGCGCGGGTGGTGCCAATGCAGGAGATGATCAATTTGTCAGTCCGGGAGATCTCGTTACTTTGGATGGCTCTGCGTCTCAGGGTGATATTGTCCTTTATTTGTGGCAGCAGACCGCTGGCACATCGGTATCCTTGTCTGGAGCTGAGACACCAATTGCTACCTTTACCGCTCCAGAGGAAGGGGGAGCACTTACATTTGATCTTACTGTTTACTATGACAGTGGTGAATTTGAAACTGATGATGTATCTGTGAACGTGGTTTCTGAGATGACTATTGCTGAAGCACGTTCCGCAGGTGTTGGTATAGGAACTACCATAGAAGGAGTCGTGATTTCCCCAAATTTTCAGAGTGGAAACTCAGAATATACGATCCAGGATGAAACTGCAGGTTTAGTAGTGTTTGGCCCCGGTTTTGATATGGGTGTGAACTATGGAGATTTAGTTAGAGTGTCCGGTGTTACTGACGAATATAACGGAAAGTTTGAGCTAATTGTATCCTCGGTGGATGATGTTGAAAATTTTGGACCCGGAGCAATCCCAGATGTTCAGGTAATCACCGTGGCTCAGCTATCGTCAAATGGTGAAGAGTATGAAAGTGAACTTATTATGGTCGAGGGTGTCACTGTTGTCAGCGGAGAGTGGCCCGCTGAGGGTGATTTTGCCAACCTGACCATTGTAGACGATGGTGCAACCACAGCTACTATGAGGATTGATGATGATACAGATGTTGATGGTAGTCCAGAACCTGTGTGGCCTGCCAACGTCACCGGTGTTGGGAGTCAGTATGACTATGATCCTCCATATGATGAATTCTATCAGTTAATTCCGCGGTTCGTTTCTGATTTTCAAGCCACAGATGGTAACCAAATACCTCACGCTGATGCGGGGGAGGATCAGGCCGTTGACCAGGGTGTTGTAGTGACACTTGATGGATCAAATAGCTCTGATGCTGATGGAACAATAGTTGGTTATATATGGGAACAGGTCGAAGGTACTCAGGTAGCTTTAAGTGATTATGAAGAACCAATTGTTACTTTCACCGCTCCCAATGATAATGCGACATTATTATTTAAGTTGACCGTATACGATAATTTAGGGGCAATTGGAATAGATTATATATCGGTAGTCGTTATTTCAGGAGAGATATCAATTTTTGACATCCAATATACAACTGATGCTGGAGATGGAACCTACCCTTCACCAATGGATGGAGCAGATGTCGCCGTTATAGGAATTGTTACTGCCAAAGGTTTTTATTCATCTGGCAACTCAAATCGGTTCTTTATTTCGGACCCGGAAGGAGGGCCTTGGCATGGAATTTATATTTTTAATTATGATGCGGAAGTGGAAATTGGTGATGAGGTAGCAGTTTCGGGTTCAGTTACCGAATTTTATGGATTTACCGAAATCAGTTTTACCACAGTTACAATTTTAAGCTCTGACAATCAAGTCCCAGAACCCATAGCGATTACAACCGGAGAATTGGTTTCTGCCGCCAGCGCGGAAGAGTATGAAGGATGTCTTGTGAAAATCGAGGGTGCGGTGGTCACTCAGCTACCTAATTCCTATGGTGAGTGGTATGTTGATGATGGTTCAGGTGAATGCCAAATAGATAATGGAATTTTTGATTATTCTCCGACCGAGCTTGGAGAAGAGATTGCTTCAATTGTTGGGGCCGTGGACTATTCTTACGATGCATATGCTATCAATCCCAGGAATGCGGGGGATATTGGTGGTGGTACGGGGGGAGATGTCAGCATTTATGATATCCAATACACTACAGAGCAAGGTGACTATTGCTACGAAACACTCATGACAGGTCAAGTTGTGACAACGTCCGGAATTGTGACACATGTTCATTCAGTTGAGAGTCCAAATTTCTTCTTACAAGATCCAAATGGAGACACTTGGAGTGGTATTTATGTTTTTGATACATCAGTGGGACCGTCCATAGGAGATGAACTAGAAATAACAGCAACTGTAAACGAATATTATAGTTTTACACAATTAACAGATGTGACTGTTGCAACTACGATATCCTCAGGAAATACTATCTCTCCGGCTACAGTTACCGCGAACGTGATAGGGATTGCCTGCTCCGAATCTGGGGAAATGTATGAAAGTATGTTAGTGAGCTATTCAAATGTGACATTTGAATCTGTCGATGAATATGGAAATTGGACAATAACTGATGGAACGGGAACGGCAATGATTGATGACTATTATTTTGATGGGGATTGGCCCACAATTTCAGAAGGTGATTTTTTTGAAAGTGTTTCGGGAGTGGTTGGGTATAGCTATAGTGAGTTTAAACTCTACCCTCGAAATGAAAATGATTTTAACACAGAATCTGGAGAAAGTAGCGTTGATGTTGATTATCAGTCAGGCTGGAACATGGTAGGAATTTCTATGAATGTTGAGTCCACTGTGTATACTGATGTTTATACTGAGGCAGTGGCAGGAACCATGTATGGGTTCAATGAAACATACACGAGTGAGACTGAATTCAACCCCGGTGACGGTTACTGGCTTTATTTTGATAGTGAGGGGACCCAATCCATAACTGGTCAACCCATAAACACACTGGTAGTTCCTCTTTCAGCAGGGTGGAATCTAATTTCTGGTCCTTCAGAAAGTGTCAACATTAGTAATGCTATAGACCCTGATGATATAATTGTTCCGGGTACTCTTTATGGATTTAATGGAACATATGTATCTACATCTGACATACAGCCAGGTTCAGGATACTGGTTAAACGCAAGCAGTGCTGGAGAGGTGATTTTTTCAACTTCTGAAGTAGCGGCCAAAGAAACTAACAGTATAAATCCCCTGGAAGATGCATCACTGTTGACCATCAACGGACTGCCACTCTATTTTGGTATAGATATTCTAGATGAGGAACTAATGATGTTTTCAATGCCTCCTCTTCCTCCATCGAACAGTTTAAATGGTGAAAATAGGTTCTTTGATGTCCGTTTCGGTAATGATAGAAAGATTTTATCTGGAAACAGCCAAGTTCGGGTGACCGGGACCGAAGATGACCTTTCATTGTATTGGTCTATAAAGACAGATGAGGATTGGGATTTAGTCGACGAGTCTGGTAATAAAACATCTCTGAAAGGAACAGGTGAAACTATTTTAAATAATTTCAGCAACCGTTTTTTGTTGCAAAAGAGAGAACCCATTCCCGAAACTTTCACACTTTTCCAGAATTTCCCTAATCCATTTAATCCGGTGACCTCAATTAATTACGCGATCCCGGAGGAAAGATTTGTGACCGTCAGTGTTTACAATGTTATGGGACAAAAGATAGTGGATCTTGTAAACGAATTAAATACTGCCGGATATCACAACGCCACGTGGAACAGTACTGATATACATGGCTACCCTGTTTCAAGTGGGGTGTATATCTACACGATCACAGCAGGTGACTACTATGCTGTGAAAAAGATGATACTGATGAAATAAAAATTAGTAAAACATGGTACTATCAGTGCTGTGTCTCTTTATAACAAAATTATAAATAAAATATAGATCTGAAAAAAATATTCACCATACTTCTTCCTCTGTCTCTGACTGCCGGAACTGCTGATCATTTACTCTTTAACCGTATAGTGATCACTCCGACAAAAGCTGAAATGGTGGCAATTGTAAATCCCACATCTGCAATAGTGGACCTATCGGATTATTATATTACCGATGCGGTAGACACCTCCGGTGACAAATATTATTACAATTTACCCTCTGGCTCAGATTATTGGAGCGGTTCAAGTCTAGATTTTATAGCTCGTTTCCCGGAGAATACGACCATCGGTTCTGGGGACACACTTTTTTTAAGCCTTCATACAAAGGAGATGTTTGAAGAAGTATATTCCTTTTCACCAGATCTATCCCTGTTTGAGGATATGCTGGATGCCGAAGAAGGAGAGACTACAATTTCTTATGGATCAAATTTCCAGAGCATTCCTTTACTGCACGATGACCAGGAATGTTTAATTTTATTTCAATGGGACGGTTCAACTGAAGTAGTTAGAGATGTTGACTACTTTTTGTGGGGTGATAATTCTAATTCAGTTGATAAAACAGGTGCGGAAGGTTACAACCCGGATACTCCTGTTGAGGAACAGAGTTTCATTTATGCCCATGGTGAGGATTCAACCTACGTGAGGATTAGTGCTGAAGAGATTGGAGAAAATACAACAGGTGGAAATGGAATCACAGGGCACAATGAAACCAGCGAAAATCTTTCAGAATCCTGGCAAGTTATTTTGAGTCCACATATTGTTTATGGCTGTTTGAACGAAAGTGCCGCAAATTACAATCCGGACGCCAACACTGATGATGGTAAATGTTTTGATCTCACCATACAGCAGATATATAGTGAATATGAAGATGAGATAACGGTTCCCTGTGATGAGGGGTTGTCCATTAGTGGTACAACAACGATGGGTTTAGTTGTAAGCTATCAGGACAAAAGCAGTTCTGGTGGTCCTAAAATTATAACGATTGAGGATGATAATGGATACCAGCTTGACGCAGTTATCTGGGAGTGGAATCCAATGTCATCGGAGACTATAAGCCAATATGTTGACCACTATAATCCCACAGAGTATTATGTGCTGATTGAAGGTACACTCGGTGTGTATAACTGCAGCTTTCAGCTGGAGGTAGCCGGTGAGGATGATATAATCTATTATAGCGAGTATAGTCCGCAGGGTAATTTTATTCAGGACACCTCTATTGTTGAGGTCAAAATCAGTCCGGCTCCTTTTGTTATTATACCGAGCATGGGTGAACGCCTTGATTATTCTTATTCTTTTCCGGATGATTCACGGGTTATTGTACGGATATTCGATCTGGGAGGTCGGTTTGTTACTACCTTGGTGGACAGTTATTTTAAAGATGGTGGTTCTGTTATGCGGGACACAGATAATTCTGAATGGGATGGCAGAGATCATTTAGGGCAGATTGTTTCTCCCGGGACCTATATCATGCATATTGAAGCAAATCAATTCCGTTCGGGAAAATCATTTAATGATTATGCGCCGGTTGTTGTTGGTGTGAGATCAAATTGAAAACACATTTAAATATTTATTTCATAATATTATTATCTTCCTGGCTTATCGGCCAGACCGCCAGCGATTATCCCTATACCGGTGTAAATGGAAGCGCTTCCGTTGGGACAATGGCTTCAGCAACGGGAGGGATTCACAGTTTATTCCATAATCCTGCAACATTGACAGAAGTTTCAGATCATATCGTTAACGTGGGATCTGCAGAGTTGTATGGAATTCCATATACACATGCGGGCTGGATAAATTATGTTAAGGGAATTGGCGTGCTAGGGATTTCCACGGAATTTTCTAAAGTGGCATTTCAAGAGGTTGACTTATCTAAGGAGCAGAGAATTGGTATTTCCCATGGATTTTATTTACAGAAGGATAGAAATTCAACCTTGGCACTGGGGGCAACCCTAAATCGTTTTTCATGGACACTTGGGCACTCTGCAGGAACAGCAGGAGATGGCTCAGATGGAATTCCAGGAGGAATGTCCACGGCGTGGGGTTTGGATGTAGGTGTTATTGGTGTATTGCGGAAAAAACACAGGGTTGGAGCCTTTGTGAAAAATGCCATTTCATCCACGATTGGATCCAGCGGAACGGAGCAGCCCTTGCCGAAAAGAATTTCTGCTGGTGTTTCTTATACACCGTTCACTGGATTGATGACTTCATTTCTCTTTGAAAGAGTGTTGGGAAAAAATATTCAGATCAAGGGGAGTGTCCATTTTGATGTGAATCCTACACTGCGTATTATATCAGGAGTACAGTCCAATCCCAATCGTTTAGGTGCTGGATTTATTGTATCGTTTTCAAGAATAAAGATCGGGTATGCTTTATTGACACACCCAGTGCTACCTGTGGTTCATCAAACCGAATTAACCTATATTTTCCAAGAATAGTTCAAGATGCGATCGTTTTTTTTATCCATTATTTTTCCAATGTTATTAGCGGCAAACATTAATCTGAATTCTGCATCAAAAGATAAATTAAGCGGACTACCTCTCTCTGCCTCGCAAGTAGATGATATTTATTCATTTATTAATCAAAGAAATGGGATAGTAACCATTTATGATTTGCTTGAAATTGAATCGTTGACTATCAAAGATATAAATAAGTTAAAACCTCTGGTAGACATTAATCCTTATGAAGAATCTGCCTATGTTCGTGAACAAAATTTATCTTCATATAAAGTCAGGCAATGGCTGGCAGCAGAAGGAAATATGGAAGGATTGTCCGATGTCTGGCTGGACAGAATCTATAGACCCGGTAATGTCAACACGATGTCGTTTGATGATTTAAGTGCTCTTCCAAACCTGAGCCCGGTGGACGTTGCTGCTGTGATTAAGCAACAACGGAGAGGAGAAATAAAAGGATCATTTGAATTGAGGAATGCGCCAGGAATCAGCTACTGGGGCTATAAAAATTTAGTGGATTTTGTAAACTTCGAAACTCCATCTAAAGAAAACCCTTCATTTCATGGTCGTTTTTCACAAATGGTTCGAACTGTACCTGTTACCACAAATCCGGATGATGAGGGGTCCATTACCGCATTTAGAAATTCGAATCGTCCTGAGGTGTATCAAAAATTATCTTTTCAATATGGTTCACATCTGAAGTTTGGATTTTCACATCATCAAAACATGGGAAATCCGAAAGGAATTTATACTCGGAAAAAATTTGGACTTGTGGAAAATGTTGATATGGGTTTATTTCGATTGGATAGATTTATCCTTGGAAATTTTTCTGCATCTTTTGGGCAAAGTGTGATTTTTGAAACAGGCGATTTCTTTTCGCCCCGCCGAACGGGATTTGGATTTACAAAACGTGCTAGAGGAGTGTTTTCCGATTTAACTCGATCAAATCAATATATATTGAATGGAATAGCTGTGCAAATATCCAATCCATATTTCCGCAGTGCATTCTTTATGTCAAAAGCTTCCCGTGATGCCGTGATCAATAGAGACAGCTCATTTTCTACATTGATTGTAATGCATCCTCGCCTTCCCATGGGAGCGAATGAGGATTCACTGAAAATTGTTTCTCCGATAACCTCTTCTGTTAATGAAGTCACTTGGGGTGGAAATATCAGATTTATGCCGTTTGTAGGAGCACATATAGGTCTTACTGTTTACGAAAGTCTTTATGACAGGGTTCTCGATCCCAAAGTTGTGGAAACCATCACCGGTGGGGCGGATGACAATGAGCCTGAACTGGATTTAGCTTCCAATGCAAATGATTATGATGAATATTCAGGTGATGCTTTTTACCTTGCCTATATGTCCAATTCAGCAGACCCGGAAATTGCTGCCATGTATAAATCTTCTGGTTCCTCCTCCATATGGGATGAAGCTCAAAGTTACCGAAGAGTTTTAGGGTTTAATTATGGATTCGTTCTTGGAAATATTTCCATTCAGGGTGAATATGGTGAATTGTCTAGAAACTTTGATTTTTTTACTTTTAACGATGAACCGAATGCATTCCTGACCAGTCTATATGCACAATTTGATAATCTTACCTTTTTAGCATTGTACAGGGATTATGACCTTGAATTTGACAATCCCTATCAACGGTCCTTTTCCAATTATCAGCGCTACAAAACGTCTATTTTAGAAGATGGTTATTGGTTGGAAGACCCAGTATACAGTTATCTATACTCAGGGAACCCCCAACCTCAGTCAGAACAGGGATATTATTTTTTCACCCGTTATCAATTTCATAGATCCTTTGTTGGATATATGAATTGGGATACATGGACAAGAAAGGCAGATGATGCAAAATATTACCGCACAGTACTCACAGTAGACTGGAGACCTGTTTTCAATTACCGCATCAATATTCGCCAGAAATGGCAGGAGAGGGGGTCCTTTGATATTTTTCATCCAAGTCCATTTGATTCAAGAGAAACACGAATCCGTTTTCGTCTCAGGATGTCCCGTTTTAATCAAGTGGAGTTGCTGTATTCACGGGGATACACAACATTTTCCCCGAGACCAAGGCTTACAGAATCTGTTAGCCCTGGTGCAGAAATGAAGGTGGGAGATATCGGATCACCCGACGAATCTATTGGGATAAATGGCATCCACAATTTTTCTGACCAAATGACCTTGAAGGGAGGTGTATTATTTCTTCAAGGATTTTTATGGTATTTTGAAGATACAGATTTCCGACTCTTCTCCGCGGACCATGGAGCTGTACACTCTTGGATGTCTTGGCAGTTTTCGCCTTTAAATAATTTTTCTGTTAAATTGAAGGTAAGTCATACAAATTATAGCTCTTTTTCTACAATAACCTCAGGAAAATCAGGAGATGGGACTTGGGTTTCAAATCCTGTGGTAAATCAAACTGAATCAGATTTTAGATTACAAATTGACTATGCGATGTAAAACACCAATGAATAAATTTCTTCTGGTTCTTTTAGCAGGATTTACATCTGCTGGATATTCCCAGTTTCTCTTTAATCGTATTACCGGTACAGACCCATATCTTGTCTCTGCACGATCCTTTGCCTTAGGTCAAACGACCTACAGTGAAAATTCAACCCGCCTATTATTGATAAATCCTGCAGGATTGTGGCGACTTGGAGATGGCTTTTCATCTGAGTATCATTTAGGTGGAAACATTGGCTTAGAGCGTCGAGGGTTTGATCTTAAAGATTTTTTTGGAGATTACCTTACAACATCAGACTATGTCGTAAATCATACCAATAGATCATTTTCAGGGTTGGGTATTTCTGGTTCCAGAACTTATGGGACTACTCAAGTTTCAGCAGCTCTTTCCGTTGACCCGTTAACTTCTTTTGCATATAAATATGTGGAAGAAATTCGGGGTAAAGAGAGCTGTGATGATGGAATTATATGCAATAAGGATCCACTATTGGGATATCATCGTTTAGAAACTCGTGGTCAGTTGGACCGTTTTTCTTTTGGTTTAGGTATCCGATACAAATTAGACGATCGGTTTACATTGAACTGGGGTATTGCCTATCATAAAATCTCTGAGTCATCCGTTCATGATATTTTCATGGCAGATACCTTGCAAATCATGGATGGGTATTTGGGGGAAATACATCCAGCTGACAGAGTTGAGAATACACCGGGAGGTGGTTTTTTCAGTTATGGGTTCGAACTAAACACATGGAAGGGATTGCATTTTTCATTTGCCTTTGATCCAAAGTTAATAATTGAATCTAATTTTAACACCCCTTCTGTTTTGGACAGTTCTTCTGGGCTTCCTCTTTTTATAGCGGGAGACACATTATCCTTTCAAATTGAGGGAGTTCATTATGTGAAACCATCCCGTTTATCTTTGGGAGTTGCCTATACAACTCACGGAACAACACCTATATTGGTCACTGTTGATTATACCGTTATCGATTCCTATTCCCTTAAGTTGGTCAACAATCAGATATTCCACATGCTGAGATCAGCATCATGGCATTTAGGTCTTGAATACATAACAACTTCACAGATTCCGGTAAGGGTTGGATTGGTTTTTAAACAATCTCCGTTTCAGGTGTTGGATCCTCAGACGGTCTTTACGGTTGGTTCCAGCAAATCATTTGGGGATCTTCAGGTTGATTTTGCTGCAGGATTCCAATCAACCCAATACAAATACCCAGATCTGTTCCCCGTTGAAGATGATGTCCGACCCTCTCTTGATACGGTATCAGAATCCCTATTTAATTTTATGTTTTCATTCAAATATAATCTTTGATTCGCTTGAATGAACCACATTTCGTTTTTGGCTATTCTTTTTCTCATTTTATTTAATCATTTCAGGTTAAAGCTAGCAATATTTAGCACCTCATTCCTTCTTGAAGAGGAAAAATAAAGAGGGTATTATGAGAAGTATTTATTATCAATTATTTTCTGTCGCAATATTATTTACGGTGCAAATTTCTTTTGCGGGAAATAATAAAAGCCACTCTACAGTTCACCTCATAACGACCAACGATCTACATGGTCAGATTACAGGACAAAAGGCCACATTTATGAATCCAGAATATCCCCCTGATATTTTGGATGCCTCTGCCATGTATCACTATGTTAGTGAACTACGAAAGGAAGCAGAATCAAAAAAGGAGGGTGTTTTGGTGATAGATGGTGGTAATTTTTTTCAGGGGCATCCGTTTGGTATGGCAGACAGTGGAAAAACAATGATTGAGTGGATGAACCAGGTACAGTATGATGCTCTTGTACCGGGGAGTTATGATTTTATTGGTGGAGCTGATAATCTAAATGAGTTGGCAAAATCAGCACAATTTCCGTTTCTCATTGCGAACTTGGGAACAAGTGATTATTCCGATAAAATCAAATCATTTACAATAGTGCCCGTATCGGGAATTCAAATTGGAATTATAGGAATTATTCCACACAAATTGAATGAAACAGTGTTAGAACAAAATAGAAAGGGATTCTCAGTTTTACCTGAAATTGAGACGTTGAATCATTGGATTCCCATCATGAAAAAAGAGGGGGCTGAAGTTATTGTTGTTTTAACAAGTTTGGGGATTCCATGGGATAGGGATGAGGTGTATGCTGAGTTTTTAGATTCATTGAAAACAGGGTCATCTTCAAAATATGATATTAACAATGCCCTAGAATTAGGTTATTTTTCTGAAGAAGTGGACTTCATTATTTCGGGAGGTGTTAGTAAAGGATATCCAACCATATGGTATGATTCTCACAGCCATGTATTTATCACTCAGAACTATGGAAATGGGACTGAGTTTGGTCATCTACTTTTACATATTGACAAAGGCTCTCACCAATTTGTGGGGTATGAAACTGCAGTGGATGGTAGAATAGGTCAAACTATGCTGGCAGATGATTTTGTTTCTGAACCGGACATGAGTCAATGGATAAGGACAAATGCATCAACTGCATTAGATGAAGTATACAAAAATCCGGAGTGGATGCCGATCTTTGAAATCCCAACTCAGTGTGATATGAATGTAGGTGCTAGAGGAAGAACAAAAGTCCCAAACCTAAATTTACCTGGAGAGATTGAGATCATTACATGGAACACAGAATTTTTTCCCGCTCACAGGGATTCAACGCTCCCTGTTTTAGCAAATGTGATTTCTGATTTGAATGCGGATCTGATCGCATTTCAGGAGATCCGGTTTACCGGTTTTTTCAGTGGTCTCATGAATCTCCTGCCTGATTATGATTTTATTGTGTCTCAGCAGTCTTCTTTTATGGATCAAGCTATTATTTTTAAAAAAGATATGTTCACATTAGTTAATCAGTCTGAATTGTTTGCAGAAAATGATTATAATTTTGCCGGAAGGCCACCGCTTAGAGCTGATTTTCAATATCGATGCGGGGATGATATCTTAAATTTCTCTGTGATTAATCTCCACATGAAATGCTGTGACTCAGGATTGAAACGTAGACAAAAAGCTGTAGCAATGCTTCATGAATATATATCAGATGAAATGGATTCCGGATATGAAAATTTTATAGTCTTGGGGGACTGGAACGACGACTTGAAAGATAAAGATACGGAACACAGCTTCCACCCATTTCTGAATGATAAACGATTTTATTTTGTAAATGAACCGCTGGTCTATGATTTGTCAAAAGCATCCTATCCAAAAGAGCCTTATGTCAGCTATTTAGATCATATTGTCGTAACTCGGCAAATGGTTCCTGAGTCAAAACTCAATCGAACTGAAACACTTTTTATTGAAGATTATATTGGCGGATATTCAAAATATGAACGATATATTTCGGACCATCGTCCGGTTATGTTGGGGTTTGCTCCGTTCAAATAATTACAAAAGGACGGGAAGTCTTTTCTGTCTTTTTATATTTATATCTTGTGCGGTAGAAAAGGATGATGAAATGCCAGCATCCCAATTTTCAGGATTATCCTTCGGGACCGAAAATACAATTGAGATTCTGACTTGGAACCTTGAAAATTTTCCTAAATCAGATGAACAAACCGTTGAATATGTAGCCCAAATTCTAACTCATTTGAATTGTGATATTGTGGCTTTACAAGAAATAAGTTCAGGATCTTATTTTAATGTTCTCGTGAACCGTTGCAATCAGTTGGATGAGGGGAATGAATGGGTGGGAGTAAAAACATCCTCAGGAAGTTATGGGCTTGCATATATTTATAAAGCAAACAGGATAAATGTTGAAGATATATTTGAAATATTTGAGCAAGAAAATATAGCATTTCCCCGTGAGCCTTTTATTATTGATTGTGATATAAATGGGAGTTCATTTGTATTAATCAACAATCATTTAAAATGTTGCGGTGATGGTACGATTGACAGTATTGATACGAATATAGATGGTACCCCGGACATACCGAATGAAAATGATGATGAAGCCCGAAGACAGTCTGCATCATTTTTCCTTGAAGAGTATATTTTGAATAATTACTCTGAATCTAACGTTATTGTGGTAGGAGATCTGAATGATGATATTCATGAACCTAGACTCTCCAATGTGTTTTGGAACTTTATTGAAAATTCTGAACATTTCAAATTTGTTGATATGCAATTAGCATTAAATGGAGAGAACGAACAACACTGGACGTATTGGTCTTATCCTTCTTGGCCCAGTCATATTGACCATATTCTTGTCAATAAAAAATTATTTGATGAATTTGAAAATAATGCCTCAACAGTTACAACTATTGAATTAGAAGATTATTTCCCAAACGGTTGGGCAGATTATGATGAGTTTATTTCTGATCATCGACCGGTTGCTTGGAAATTTTCATTTTAATTTTGTTTAGATATTGAAATAGAACAACACCTTATTTACATTCTTAGTCCTGCTTTTAACAAAAACGAAGGTGTTCCATTTGAAAATAATCAGTTGTACATGAGGAAAGGTGTTCCCAATCTTTTCCTATGGATCCTAATTCTGGGATTTATTTCTTTCTCTAAAGCCCAGTTTTCATCAGACATATTTGATAAATATACATCCGTTGGACAGTTAGGAATGACGGTGACCAATTTTGGGATATTGGGTAACGGATGGAATAAAGTTAATGGTCAAATTCTTCCGTCGTGTCAATATAAGCAGCATACAACTATTCAAAGAGATCAGGTGGAACATTTTTCTTATGCTGGTCTATGGATCGGTGGAATTGTTAATGGAGAAAAAAGGGTGTCCACATCAATTGTGGATGGTGTTTTTGAATCGGGGGATGAGGGTTTTGAATATTTTTCTACATCCGGAATCGATATACGATCTTCAATAAGTTCAACATCCCAGGATTCAATGGCTCAATTTTATTCCCCCTTTGCAGTATCTCATCAAGATTTTTTGATTGATTTCCAAGATTATGGATTGGATACAGACGATAATTATAATATAACGAATCACACGCCTATGGGAATTGGTGTCCATTTAGAAACTTATGCCTGGAATTTTTCCTTTGCTGATGCTTTTGTGATTCTTAATTATACGATCACAAATCAGTCAGATGAAACTATTGATAGTCTATATGCCGGGCTTTGGACCGATGCGTCTGTTAACAATATGAATTTTTATAACAAATATGAGCCAGGAAGTGGATTCACATGGTATGATAATTTAGATGGATTTGATGAATCTACTGATGAATCAGGATTTTCACGGGATATTGCTTATCAATATGATGCAGATGGTGATGATGGGTGGGCAGAATCTTATATTGGGATTTCTCTATTGGGAAGTTCAACAGCCAGACCAATTATTAATTCGTACTATAATCAGTGGATATGGACAAGCTCAATTAATTCTAATTTCCCTTCTTACATTATGCCCCTAACGGATGAAGATAGGTATGAAACATTAAGCTCAAGTGTTCCAAAAGGTACCGATTCCGAGTTTTTTAATGACGATGGATATCCCAAACAAACTAATAGTTGGATATTTATGTTGTCAGCAGGCCCATTTGGTAGTCATATGGATGCGGATTCTACACTTCAACTTCCACCAGGAGAGTCCTGTTCCATAGCATTTGCAGTTGTCTGTGGTCTGTGGGAGGGTTCAGGTTCAGAATCTCCGGAAAGGCGAGCCAATTTGATAGTAAATGCAGATTGGGCACAAAAGGCATACGATGGTGAGGATAAAAACAGAAATAACGTGCTCGATGTAGGAGAAGATCTGAACAATAATGGGAAAATGGACCGCTACATTCTTCCTGAGCCGCCTCCTACTCCAAATATTTTTTTAGATGTTGGAGACCAAAAAGTAACTGTGTACTGGCAAAACAATGCAGAATATTTTATTGATCCCATCAGTCAGGAACAGGACTTTGAAGGTTATAGAATCTATGGTGCCAGAAAAACAGCAGGATCAGAGGATGTGGAATTTTCATTGTTAGGTGAGTTTGATAAGGATGATGGAGCATCTGAAAACGTAGGATATAACACAGGGTTTGAACTTGTACAAATAAAAAATGAGTTTGGCGAACCTGATAGTATTTTAATAAACGAAAATTATTATCACTATGAATTCGTCAACGAAAGTGTAAAAAACGGATGGCTTAATTATTATGCGGTAACAGCATTTGATCGGGGAGACCCTGCTGCAAACCTCGGTTCTCTTGAGAGCTCAATTTATGGGAACAGGGTATATGTATATCCTGGTACCAATCCGAATGACGAATCGCTCGGTTGGGAGCCGACTGTTTATCCTAATCCCTATAGGGGTCAGGCAGAGTGGGATGACTATGGAAGCCGTGAGCGCATGATCTGGTTTCAAGGGCTCCCTCAGAAAGCAGAAATAAGAATATTCACCCTTTCCGGTGACCCCGTGGATGTACTTTTTCATGATGAAGATTATAGTGGGGGGGATGTTAATAATATTAATTCAAATCAAAATCCGTTATTGAGCGGTGGCGAACATGCTTGGGATTTAATTACTCAGTACAATCAGGCGATCGCATCAGGGCTTTACCTGTTTACTGTAGAAGATTTGAATTCTCAAAGTGAATCTTTTGGAAAAATTAAAGAAGGTAAATTTTTAGTCATTAAATAAACTAAAAGGAGTAAAGAATGAAATATACTATAACAACACTGTTCTTTATTGGATTAACCTGTTTGTATGCGCAGGATATGACGATCCAAGAAGCCAGGGGACAGCTTGGAAATACGGTAACAACAAGCGGTATTGTGACCACACCAAATCTTGCAAGTTCAGGACAGAGTGATTTTGCGATTCAGGATGAGACAGCTGCAATAATTATCTACACTGGTGATTTTGATGCTGGATTATTATTAGGAGATTTAGTGACTGTGACCGGTGAAATTCTAAATTATAACGGTAAGCTGGAAATTGTTCCAAGTGCAGAAACAGATGTGGTCGTTGTAGGTCAGGGGAATGAGTTGCCGTCCTTTCAGCATATGACTTTGTCTGGATTATTAACTATTCCTGAGTCTTTTGAATCGGAACTGGTCCAAATATTCGGTGTTGAAATTGTAGATGGTGATTGGCCTGAACCGGGGAACAATCAAAATCTTACGATCTCTGATGATGGTGGGATTACGACTCTCACCATACGGGTGGACCGCCATTCAGATGTAGATGATGGTCCCGCCCCAGAAGGAATCTTTAATCTTAAAGGTTTTATATCGCAGTATGATTACACAGAACCTCAGGATGAAGGGTATCAAATAATACCTCGCTTTCAAACGGACATTGAAGAATCAAATGAGGATATTTTGCCGATCTATGAGGTACGAAATACACAGGAAGGGGAAACAGTGACAACCGCAGGGTTTGTGACAACACCAAATTATGCAACCGCAGGTTCTAGTACGGAACATGGTTTTCAGGATGCCACTGCTGGAGTATTAATTTATAATTATTCTTTCGATGCAGGACTGTCAGTTGGTGATTACATTCAGGTAACTGGTGAAATTGATATTTATAATGGTAAAACCGAAATTGTTCCTGCGGATGAATCCGGAATAACAGTGATAAGCAGCGGGAATGTTATACCTGCCTCTCAAACTGTTTCTATCGCTGAAATGCTTGTCTCTCCCGAATCCTTTGAATCTGAAATTGTTACAGTTCAGACAGCTACAATAGTCGATGGAGATTGGCCTTCAGAGGGTAATAACAGCAATCTTACCATTACTGATATCAGTGATTCGACAATGACAATGAGGGTGGATAAAGATACCGATGTAGATGAGGGGTTGGAGCCTCAGGGGACATTTAATCTTACAGGACTTGTGGGACAATATGATTCCTCTGAACCAGTTGATGAAGGATATCAAGTACTACCAAGATACTATTCAGATATTGAGATTTTAGGGGATGTAGCACCAAACATTTCAAATTTGATGCACTCACCTGATGCCCCGACGCCAGATGATGAGGTAGCTGTAAGTGCTCAAGTTATTGATGATGGAGAGTTAGAAGTCAGTTTGTATTATCAGATAGATGAGGGAAACTATGTGTCTAATGATATGGTTTTAGGAGAGTCAGATACCTATTCTGGTACTGTCCCTGCACAGAGTGACGGTGTTACAGTCCATTATTATGTCAGCGCTGATGATGGTGTAAATGAAATAGTGAATTCGGACACTCTATTCTATATTGTACATTCACCGGAATCCCTTACCTCTATCAATGATGTTCAGACCAATCCTGAATTGGAGGGGCAGGTTGTTACCATTGGTGGTGTTGTTACAGCAGAATTTTGGGGTGGTTCATCCAATCGGAACTTTTATGTCCAGGATGCAGAAGAAGAATACAGTGGTGTTGTCGTATTCAATTATGATGGTTGGGATCAGTTTGGGTTTGACACTCCATTGGGTGAAACTGTTTACAGTTTAGCTGAAGGTGACAGTGTGGTACTAACTGGCGAAGTGGTTGAATATTATGGTAAAACAGAAATAACAAATGTCACAGGTGTCACGGTGCACGGACCTGCAGTACACCCATTTGAACCTTTGGATGTTACGGTTAACCAGATCATGACAGATGGAACTGAATCTGAAGCCTATGAAGGAATGTTGGTCAGAATTTCCAATGTGCTTGTTGATGAAGAGGATCTGGGCAACGGCGAATGGTCCGTGACGGACGGTATGAATTCAGTGCGTGTTGATGATAATTGGGACTATTATTACTGGCCGGAAGAGGATGCTGAATTGATTTCTATCACGGGAGTTCTGGATTATACTTACAGTAATTTCAAGATCCAGCCACGCTTGGCACGGGATGTTGTGGAAGCAGGTGATGTACGGCTTCAACGGGTTCAACAGGTTTTGTACAGTGACCTGATTAAGGCTGGTGAGGATTCAGAGTCCGATATGTCCTATATGCTTGAGGACACGGTCACCATTTCTGGAATTGTAACTATGCCAACCGGGCTGAGCTATGCCGGTGATGGCGTAAAATTTATTTTTGCTGATCCCCACGGAGGACCTTGGAGCGGAATTCTGTCTTACGATCCGGACAGCTCTGCATTTCCTAATTTAGTGGAAGGAGATTTCATACGTGTTACAGGATTAATTTATGAATACTCCACTGGTGGATCAAATATGACAGAATTGTTTGTTACACAACCTGTTGAACAACTTGGCAGTGATGCTGTTCCACCAGAGCCAACAATTTCCTCCGGGGATTTACGTTGGCCTACTGAAGCAGAGCAGTGGGGAACAGTTATGGTAAAAGTAGAAAATGCCGTTATAACTGCTAATGATTTTCCATATGATCTGTTTGCGATGGATGACGGTTCAGGTTCTGTACTTGTGGATGATGACTCTGATAGTATAGAAGTCTATTTTGATGAGGTAGGACCACCACCAGTGGGGACAGTTATAGAATCTGCCCGAGGTTGGGTTTATCATCATTTTGGGAGCTATGGCGACTCCACAACCTACAAACTGTGTCCTCTCTATGTTTCAGATTTGGTTTACGAGATTCAGGAAGGGATAAGTGTGAGTCATATAGCTGGCTGGAATTTGGTTTCCTTCCCATTTGAGGGAGTTGATAACAGCTATAGTGTTGTTTTTCCTGATGCCACATCCGGTACCCTTTATGAATTTTCTGGCACCTATGTGAATGCAACCGATCTAGAACCAGGGAATGGATATTGGTTGAATTTTTCGGATGGTGGTAGTAACCTTTTGACAGGAGACCCAATTTTCAGTCTTACTATTTCACTTTCTGCAGGATGGAATTTGTTCAGTGGGATTTCCACAACTGTATCAATTGACGAAATTGATGATATTAATTCAATCATCGTTCCTGGTACTGTATATGGTTTTGATGGCACATACCAAAACACTTCTCTCTTGGAACCAGGTAAGGGATATTGGGTTAACGCATATGAAGCAGGTGAAATTGTCGTTTCAGGTGGGAGGAGTGCACGGGTTAGAGCGAATCCAGCAGATTACTCTGAAGGTGCGAATGTGTTAACATTTGGTCAGCAATCCATTTTCTTTGGGGTAGATATTCCAGAAGAAGAAAAGGTCAGATATGAGCTCCCGCCCTTACCACCAGAAGGTGCCCAGGATTTTCGGTACGCAGATGGAAGTAAATTAGCAAAGGAAGGTGGACATATTTCCATTCAGCAGAATAATGACCAATGTCACTTATCGTATCAAATCAATATTCCAGCAGATGAGGGAATGGAATGGGTATTGATTTCAGAAATGGGAGACCGATATGTACTATCTGAGTCAGGCGAGATCATTGTAGAAAGCCCAATCCGTTCCATGGTTTTGAAACAGGAATCCCTTGTTCCGTTGAGCTATTCATTATCGCAAAACTATCCCAATCCTTTTAATCCGGAGACTGAGATTCGTTTTTCTATCAAAGAGGAAAACGAAGTATCTTTGGTTATCTATGATATTTTAGGAAAGGAAGTAACCAGGATTGTTCAATCACGCATGGACCAAGGATTTCACAAAGTGATTTGGGATGGGTCATCTGCTTCAGGATCGGCTGTTTCATCCGGAATATATTTCTATAGAATCACATCCGGGGACTATATCAATCAGAAAAAAATGATGTTGATCCGATAGATGTCTTTACTGGCAGGAGTTCAATACTCCTGCCAGTATAATTTATTAATGTATTCTATTTTAAAATACCTGCCGGTGTTTCTCATCCTTTCCTGTTCTGTTTGGGAATATGAAGATCCTTCCTTACCGTATGGGAACCAGCCCCCTGAAACCTATTTATCTCTGATTGCATCTGACACCATCTATGCAATTGTAGATGAGATTATCTTTACTGTTGATCCTGTTTCAGGGGAGAATATTGCTGACACTGTGTGGCACTATGAATTGGAAGACATCCCATATGACTCATCAATAGTCTCTGATACACTTCCTCACGCGTTTACAACCATAACGACCAGCAAACAGGAATTGCATTGGTGGGGAGAAGATTTGGATGGAGAAGTCTTGGGATATAAGTATCGCTGGAATACCGATACTTCCTGGACAGAAACTACGGACGAAACAGCAGTATTTTTTATACCGATAACAAAAGAATTTGATGTATTCCAATTTGAAATATCAGCAATGGATAATAATGGAATTATGGACCCATCCCCTTCAAAATTAGTTTTACCCATTCGAAATTCGTTTCCTGAAATAAGCTTTAAACTTAAGAGTAATCCAGATTCAGAGGACCTACCGGAGCCCAATAGCGTACACGTTACATTTCCAACACGCACCTTCATCTGGGATGTCACTGATTTGGATGGAGCGGAGACCATTATTTCTATTTTTTATGCTTTGGATGATACGTGTGAAACCTGCTGGATAGAGTTGAGTGCAGCCGCTTATTCTAGTATTACTCTCACCGAGTTAATCCCCGGTGACCATATATTTTACTTGAAAGCCAAAGATATTGCCGGAGCATTTAGCGCTACCATTCAATTCCCCGATGAAACGAATGAAGATACTCCTAATACATGGATCGTAAAAGAACCGGTGGGGTCCACATTGATCGTAGATGATTTTCCGCAGGATACTCCCAACAATGCTCTCGACTGGTATATGGGTTTAATTGATTCTCTTGAAAATTCAGAATTTTCCTTTTGGGAGATTGGAGAAAAACTTCCCTTTTCTGAAACGGATGTAACGTCCACACTAAATTATTTTGAAGACGTGATTTGGTATGCAGGATACACCGGGAATTACACCTATCATGAAGCGGAAAACAGTATTCAAACATTTATTGAAAGAGGCGGAAATATTTTTTTAAATTTTACTACTTTTCCTGATACGTCGGAAATTTCATGGTTTCCTATGGATGAGTCGATAACTCTGAACTCCGGCGGTGATATCCATTCTACCAAAATGCTTATTCCTCAGATCATGGGAGTCGACACTCTTGTCATTGGTAGCCCCATTTCTGTTGAGGTAAAGGGTTTTGAAAGCAGTAGCTCTGGTTTTAATAGCTTGTATCAACTTCAGGAACCCGAACCAGGTGGAATTGATTTATGGATTGGTACTCCAACTGTCTGTGGTTCATATAAAAAATCTAACAGCGGGACAGCTGTTGCCATGTCCATACCATTGTTTAAAGGATACGCACCGGTTCTTGATGTTGAGTGGGCATTATCCGTTTATGATGTCACAAGCATCCTTTACGCTGTAACATATTCTGATGAAGAAACCATATGGGCGGTGGGAGAAGATGGATTAATTTTGAGATCACTAAATGGGGGGACGGATTGGGAGATTATTTCCAGTCCAACTATAAAAGATTTAAGAGACATTAAATTTTTTAATTCAAATACAGGATGGATAACAGGAAAAACAGGAACTATTTTAAGAACGACAGATGGTGGTGATAACTGGATAGAACAAGTTAGCTCAACAACACGCACCTTATATGCTATAGATGTTCTTGGTGAGAATAATATATGGATTGCTGGGAAAAGTGGAACTATACTACACACAATAGATGGAGGTGAAGAATGGATCCAGATAGAAGTTGAGTCAAATTCTAGGTTTGAAGATATTCAGTTTTTAGATACCATGAACGGATGGTGTGTGGGTTCAAATGGTACCATCCTTCATACAGAAAGCGGTGGTGAAAGTTGGCTATCTGTTGATTCCGGATTAGATGAAATTCCCTGGTTTTATGGATTGTTTTTCAATCAATCAAATACAGGGTGGATTGTTGGAAGCGATGGGAGCATACTCAAAACAAGTGACAGCGGTGAAAATTGGAATATGATCACAACTGGAATCGGAGAGACACTTTATGACATTTTCTTTTTAAATGAAGATTTGGGGTATGTAGTTGGTAGTGGTGGAAAGATATTAAGTACATTTGATGGAGGAGATACATGGAATTCCATTTACAGTGGAGTGGGAGAGGACTTGCGGTCTGCAGCTATGGTTCATTCCAAAAAAGGAATGATCGTCGGTGGGAATACCCAGCCAATTCATAAAGGTGTAATGCTGAACCGTAGCTCTGGTGGTAATTCTGGAGCTTTTTTTAATTTTATTTTACATGATGTTTTCAATGATTAATAGGGTTTTCAGATTGCAATTCAGTGTCTTATTGTTGATTGTAATCAATTTTGCTCAGGGTGAAACTGGGAGAATTTCCGGAACCATAACTGAAGTTGATACCGAAAACAAATTGCCAGGAGTGAATGTCATATTTAAAGGGACTTACTATGGTTCTGCGTCTAATGAAAACGGAGAATATTCAATTGAAAATATTAGGCCCGGAAATTACGATGTGGAAGTTTCAATGATTGGTTACAAAGTTTTGCTTCAGACAGGAATCCGGGTGAATGTCGGAAAAACAACATATATAGATTTTTTTCTTGAGAAAACGGTATTGTCTTTTGGTGAAGAGGTGCTTGTTATTGGTGATAGCCCTCTTTTTGATGTGAATGAAACAGCATCTGTCTCTCGAATCAGAAGTGATGAGATTGAAAATAGGCTTGCATCAGGAGTTGAAGATATTTTAGCAAAACAGATTGGTGTGTCTAAGCAAGACAATGAGATTCACATTCGAGGGGGGCGTATTGACGAAAGTTTATTCATCGTTGATGGGATGTCGGTGAAAGATCCATTGTCGGGATATTCGGGAAATCTATACATCAATGCTGAGGCAATTGAGGAATTGGAGATCATCACCGGAGGGTACAATGCGGAGTATGGACAGGCAATGTCTGGTATTGTCAATGTGAGTCTAAAAAGTGGTTCTGATAAATATGAAGGTGCTGTGAAATATATCAGTGATCACTGGGGAGTTTTAAATCAGGAATCAGTGCTCAATTATTCTGATCGATTCGAGTTTAATTTGGGTGGTCCTGAAATTATATTAGGAAAAATTCTACCTTTATTTGGAATTTACTCTTTCGGAAAATTTTCATTTTATTTATCCGGATTTGGGAATGTATTTGATGGAAATCTTCCTGTTTCAAGAGAATTATTTCCCCATCATAATTGGGAATTTTCATTGATAGATGATTCAACCGAAAAAAACTTTTTGAAAAAATTAGCTGTTCGTGAAAATAATGATTGGCATTTCATGTATAAATTACTTTGGGAATTGAATCCTCAGAAAAAGTTGATTGTATCCTATGATGGTTCTCTAAATATTAATCAGGGATATTTTATGCCCAGGGCATTTTCCTCAACTTATTATCCTTACCGATACCAGAATATTTTGGATCATTACAATACCATTACCAGAGAATCAAGATTGTTTAACATAAATTGGACTCATTCACTGGGAATTCAGTCATTTTATACGCTGACCCTTGGCCGGTTTATCACCATGGAACACAGTGCGGTTCAGGATCTGAAGTGGACAGAATATGAGGAACGATTAGATCTAGAACCCATCAATTATATCCTTACAGATGAAGATGGAAATGTGCGTGTTACATATGGTGATGAATTTTATGACTCAGGTTTTGCTCCTGAATGGTATGATATGTACAGTGACAATATTCGCTTTGATTTGGATTGGACATATCACCTGCAATCTAAACATAAAATTAAAACGGGTATCGAAAATACATGGACAGAAATGCAGGTTCTGGATATTGATGAGCCTTGGACAGGGACGACAGGGCTAGGTGCAAATTATGATTCCTATCAGGCTCGAACCATGTTTGGAGCTATATATTTTCAGGATCAGATCATTTTTGAGGGGATGACTATCAATATAGGGATGAGATATGATTACTGGTTCCCAGGAAAATATGTTGAGGATGCAATAAATGATACCAATGCAGTAATTATAACAGATGAAGCGCGGAATAAATTCAATCAGGAAACATTTTCAATGTTTGGAGCCAGGGGGAAGGGGAGATTAAGTCCAAGGTTTGGGATTTCCCATCCTGTGACAGACAATGATGTCCTGTATTTTTATTATGGTCATTTTTCACAGTTGCCTACTTTTCAATATGTTTACGCAAAACTTAACTCCAGCGCTCAATCAACTTATCAAATTTTCGGAAATCCAAATCTAAGTTCTAAGACAACGGTTCAGTATGAATTGGGAATTAAGCATAGATTTAACCCAGATCAGGTTATGGAAGTAAAAGCATATTGGAAAGACATGTTTGATTATGAAACTTCCCAGTCTGTAGTTCCTTCCAATCCGAGATATTCTCATTTATCCTTTAATATGTATTTTAATGCTGATTATGCCCGGGCACGAGGAATTGAGACCATCATCAAAAGCCGTTTGTACAAAAATTGGTTTATTGATTTGAATGCAAATTATTCTATTATTACCGGTAAAAGTTCCACTCCTTATGATAATCTCTTGGTGGATGCTGGAGAATTAAGGGAAAAACCATTGGATGAAAATTTTTTAGCATGGGACAGACCATTTCAGTTTTTCACCAATCTGTATTATCAACATCCATCAGGATGGGGAGGGTCTCTGAGAGTAGAGTTTTCCTCTGGCAGAAGATACACTCGTTCTATTCCTGGTACAAATGATAACTCTGATGGTATTATTTATGTTGAAGACACACCCTATTATATCGGTGCACGTGAAGATGACAAGCCATATTATTATTTGAGTGAATATTATCCCAAATTATTGAAAGTGTTTGGGATTAACACAATTTCCGGGTCCAGCACTGTTGACCTGAAAGTTTATAAATCATTCAAAATTTATAATGTGACCTGTAAATTATTTATCGAAACAGAAAACTTGTTAGATGAACTAATTCCTAGGCGAATCAATCCCTTCACCGGTCGTGGATACGATCCTGGAGAAATAATACCTTATTATTTAATTGAGAATCCTAGTCCTAATCAGGACCCTTCCCGGAATGGAATTCCTAGAAAAACAGTTTTAGGAGTTCAGGTATTCTTTTGAAATTGAATAAAACACTGATGTTAATCATGTTCTTGTCTATTCTATCAGGACAAAATTTATTTCCTATCCTTGGAGGGCAGCGAGCGGGAACATCTGTTTTTACATTTCTTAAGGTTGGTGTCAGTGCAAGGGCAGAGGGGATGGGAGAAGCCGTGGTAGCCCTACATCAAAATGCTGCGTCGATATATTATAATCCCGCTACGGTTGCGCAATTTCAACAAATGGAAATTTCGGCTTCACGGGTACAGTGGCCTGCAGATATTCAGTATGATTTTATTTCAATAGTCACGCCCTTTAGATCTCGTCATTTTTTTGGATTATCTGCTGGTATCCTTCACATGAAACCAATGTTGGAGACAACAGAATATAATCCTCATGGTACCGGTACCTATTTTATTTTTCAGGATAGGTTCATCGGGCTGACATATGGGTCAAAAATGACAGATAGATTTAGCTTTGGCATTACTCTAAAATATGTAGCTGAAAATTTAGCAGGATATCACATGGCATCATCTATGATAGATATGGGAACTTATTATTGGACAGGATACAGGTCACTGAGATTTTCAGCATCTCTATCTCATTTTGGTCCACAGGCGAAACCTGAGGGGACATTTATAAAACGTATTCTTGATATGGACACAGGAGAAGAAATTGAGATTGAATCTGAATTTGAGTTGTTTTCACCTCCGACCGTTTTCAGAATTGGTGCTGCAATGGAACTATATGAGACCATGGAACAGAGTGTAACTGCATCCATTCAACTAAATCACCCGGTGGATAACGCAGAAAATATCTCCTTGGGTTTGGAATATACATTATATCAAATGCTGTCTTTACGTTGCGGGTATAAATTGAACAAGGAAGAGGTGGACTATTCCTTTGGAGTGGGGGTGAGCGGAAAGATAGGTAATTATATTTTAGTAGCAGACTATGCTTACACTCATTTTCAACATTTATCACCACCTAAAAGATTTTCTCTGAGTTTATCCTTTTGATATTTAATAATAAAAATATTTTTATTAGTTGGTTTTTTTCATTGAAAATACTGATGGTCACAGTGGGGTGTATATTGATGTCAAATGGTTGTATCAATAAAATGGAACTACCTGCTGATATAAATACTGATGTTGAATTCTCCGCAGGTGACACAACTTATTTACCAGTCAATCCTATTTGGGGAACGGAACGTGGGTTTCAGTCGCCTATTGAAATTTCAATTGCTCAGGATGGTCGAATTTTTGTGGCTGACTCCGCAGCCCAATCAATTTTTGTTTTGGATCAAGGTGGAAACATAGTTACGGGATTTGATGAATTGAGAACTGTTACAGTTGATGGAAATTCTGTTCATCCCATTGATGTGGATATTGATACAAAGATGAATGTGTTTTTTATTGATGGTAGTGATAAAATATTTTGTTGGAACCAGCTGTGGAATCTATTGGGAATTGAAGCATATGCTTTTGGAGGAATATTTCTGACAGAAACAGGTGAAGATAGTTTTATTGTTTCACATAATGAGTCCTGGCTGACGGCAGTAAATAACACGAATTGGGAATTGGTAGATGTGACCTGGTCTAATGAACAATCAGTCATAGATTCTTTGCTCAGTGTTCGCTGTGTCTTTGATGGCCAATCCGCAGATACAACCGGTGATATTTGGTATTCCAGTGGGATGTCTTCTTTTTCAGGACTGACCACATTAAGGGATGAGGCAATGCGGGTATTTACATCTGACCACTTCCATGACCGGATTCTGGCACTGAATATGAGGCGATCTCACTTGATCAGGCTTTCTTCTGGAGAGGAAATTTGGACTCATGATTTGGTGTTTGGACATACAGTTTCAGGATATGGTACAGGTGCCGGTACTGTGAATAAACCGGTGTGTATTGATTCAGATGATAATGGAAATCTGTATTATGGTCAAACGGGGGACTTTTTTCAAATACACAAGATTCAGCCTGTCCTTGGTGGAACTTATCCTGTCTATCCATCGGTATTTCAGCCGGGGATCAATGATATAATGGATTTATACCGTTTTGAAAGTCCAAGAGATGTAACCGTTGATAATCATCAAAGTGTGTATGTTGCCAATACAATGGAACAGGAGGTTCAGGTATTTGACAATGATGGTCAGTTTTTTATGAAAGCAGGAGTAAAATCGGTCACGGTTGATACATCTATCTGGATATTTACAGGGTCTGATTCTGTTTTAACTGACACATTTCTTGTAGTAGAAGAAAAAGAATATTTAGAATATCCTTCAGCGGTGGCTGTAGATGAAAAAGGTGTTATCTATGTGTGCGATCCATCATCAAGCTCTATTGTTCGATTCCGTTTATCAAATCAATTAGATGAAAATTTGAACCCTATCAAATGAAAATTTGAAAATTATTTACTGAAACTCCGTATTGATTTACTGAATATCTTCACATAAATTTATTGTTAATTAAAACCCAAAAGACTATGAAAAACATATACCGAATCATCACCATCACATATTTATTTAACTTGCTTGTTGCACAGGGAACCACCTATCCACCTCCAACAAATCTCATTACCGTTCCAACAGCGGGAACACTTGTGCGAGGGAGTTTCTCCATGGATTTGCGAGTTCAGAAAAAAGGTGGTCTAACGACCGGGCTCACAGTAGGAATTACAGATAGATTTCAGTTTGGTCTTTCTTATGGTGCTGGAAATCTAATTGGAGATGACTCTCTTCAATGGTATCCTCGTCCAGAAGTGAATCTTAAGTATCATCTCTTGGATGAAACAGGATCTGCTCCGGGATGTGCCATTGGCTTGGTGACCCAGGGATTTGGGACCTACACTTATGATCATTCTCCTGAGAGTGAGAGCGGTGAACCATTAGATCCATTACCTGTAGAGAGATATGATATCAAGGCATATGGTGCTTATGTTTCTGCCAGCAAAAACTGGAAGACCCCATTGGGCAATGCAGGGCTTCACGCAGGGATGAGTAAGAATTTTTTGGAGGATAAAGATGGTGACGGTGATCCAAATTTATTTTTCGGGTTGGATATGGAGGTCAATCCTGAATTGTCGCTTCTGGTTGAATATAATGCCGCTTTGAATGAAAATGACATGACCGCTGAAACACTTGCTTTAAATAGAGGAGGTTATTTAAATGCAGCTGTCCGTTGGACCTTTGTTGATCGCCTACATATAGAAATGGATTTTAATAATCTTCTGTTTGATGATGATAAAGTGAATTATTTTAATCGTGAACTAAAGATTATATATATTGAATATTTTTAGTGAGATATTTTTTCCGCTTTTACTTTTTCCCCATTACGTTTCTTTTTTCTCAAACTTTCCTTGAAGTGGGGATGCCTGCCCCAGAGTGGAAATTCCCAGATGCAGATGGTATTTTATTCACAATGGATGACTGGGCAGGGAAAATTATGGGAGTAAGTTATGTGGACCCGGATGAATCAGAAATGAATGAAGAGTTTAGTGATAGGGTCAAAAAAGCGATTGATGTAGACAGCCTCATATCCAGAGACTCCTTCAAAGGGATTGGCATTGCAGATTGCGCCAGCTCATGGAAACCTGATTTTCTTATTAAAGCCATTGGGGGAAGAAAAGCAAAAAAATATGAGACAACCGTTTTGTTTGATTCTGATGCTATTCTCAGGAATAGCTGGAATCTATATGAGGACAGCTACAATATCATAATTCTGGATAAGGACAGGATTGTACGCGGTCTATATAAAGAAAAAATGACTGAATTAGAAATGGATGAAGCCCTCCAGTTGATTATCAATTTACAAAAATAATCCCCCCTTTATTTCTTTACCAATGTCCACTGAACTGACGGAATCAAAACTGTCATCCAAGCACGTATTCTCTGGTCGATTGTTGGAGGTTTATCTTGACACGGTTCAATTACCAAACGGGAAAACCAGTACCCGTGAATGGATCGATCATCCCGGTGCATCATGTATAATTCCTGTTCTTCCTGATGGGAAGCTTGGGCTTATACGTCAGTATCGTTATCCAGCTCAAAATGTGTTTATTGAATTTCCCGCTGGGAAACTGGACAAGGGAGAACCTCCGGAGGTTTGTGCCAAAAGAGAACTGGAAGAAGAAATTGGATATGCAGCAAAAAAAGTCACATTTTTGACCTGTATTCATCCTGCTATTGGATTTTCAAATGAAAGAATGTGGCTTTATCTGGCTGAAGATTTAACTAAAACAAATGAAAAGAAAGATCAGGATGAGTTTTTGGAGCTTAATCCGATGACTCTCAGACAGGCAATAAAATTGGTGTTGGATGGAAAAATTACTGATGTAAAAACTATGATCGGACTGTTTTGGTTTCAGAATGTGTTACATAGAGAATAAAAATGGGTTTCTTTATTTTTTACCTTTGGAAATAAATCGGCCAGATAAGAGCATCCAAGATCATAGTTTGTACGCAGAATGGAATGAGTCCAATAATACCTGCATAATAAAGCCATGATGATTTGTCAAATTTGGAAAAGATAAAAGCACCAAGTAGACCTACTGCAGAAAAACCAACAATAAATAAAACACTTCTAATCCCAACCCAAAGCACAGGAGTTGGATCTGTCATCATAGTAAAAGTCATAGATATCCAAAACGCTGAGGGGATTATAAATCCCGCATAAAATAGATTTACTAGTGAGAAGTTAAAAGTTCCAAAGATGTGTTCACTGTCAAATGAAACAAAAATAATAATGTAAGCGGTAAAGAAAAAATAGCCTAGAGCTGAGAGCACCATACACATAGTATAATAAGATTGAATACTCTCAGGAACTGCACCCCATAGATCTCCCCTTAGTTCAACCTGTGTCAATAGTCCATGCGCATAAGAGATCAATACTCCAATCCCACCTACAATATTGATCAGATAGAAAACAATGGCCTGTTTATTCATTTTAATTTTGGATTAATTCTATAGCTTTTTTTAGGTCGGTAGTTGGTAAGCTACAGGCAAAATCTTCACAGATATATATGGTAGGTTTATTGTTCTGGGCCGAATGATTTTCTGTCCATGAAGCGATTTTGGTGAGTGGATCACGTCTTTTGTTTGTATCTTTAAAGAGCATGATTTTTTGTGGTATATACAATGATTGCAGTTCTTCTAATAATAATTGTGTCTCCTCATGTCTTCCATTAGCTACCACAACAATTTCCTTTGACCCATATGCATCATACATAAATCCTAAGATCATTGCTGTATACCCTGAGGGCATCTGTTTTAAATCCTTTGAAAATGACCTTAAGGTTTTTTCAGAAAGATTTGCCCACCTTAGGTTTCCAGTCATGCGATATAAACGATTGAATATCAAAACAGCGATGGAGTTTCCCGATGGGATTGCTCCATCATACCCTGTTTTTGCCCTAATAATTAGTTTTTCAGATTGGTCACTTCCAAGGAAAAAGCCACCCCCCTCATTATCGTTAAAATCTTTTTCCATTATTTCCGAAAGTTTGATCGCACGGTTTAACTGTTTTGTATCAAACCCGGCTTCGTATAGATTGAGCAAACCCCAGACCATAAACGCATAATCATCGAGATGCCCATCCAGACCAGCGTCGCCATTTCTATAGCGTTTTAGGAGCTTCCCTTTGGAATCTCTTAAATTCTTCACAACAAAATCAGCAGCTTTTTCTGCAGATTTTAAATAAGTTGGTTCCTTCAAAACGGATGCCCCTTTGGACAGAGCAGCAATCATAAGGCCATTCCAGTCTGTCAATATCTTATCATCCTTAAGCGGGTGAATTCGTTTTTTCCTTTCTTCCATCAATTTTGTTCTGCAACTCTGAATAAATTTTCTAAGTTCTTTTTCACTGATTTTTAGGTTACGGCTTAATCCTTTTAAATTCCCTTTTTGGTGTATAATATTTTTCCCGTTAAACTGTCGTGTGGCTTCATCCCGGAAATTCCCTTTTTCCGTCATATTATATGCTGTGATGAACCTCTTTCCATCCTCAATTCCCAAAATGTGATTTACTTCGTCCACTGTCCAAAGGTAAAAAAGTCCTTCCTCACCTTCGCTGTCCGCATCCTCTGCTGAATAAAAACCACCTTCAGGGCTAGTCATATCCCTGAGAACATAAGTAAAAATATCGCGGGCTGTTTCCGCATAGAATTCATTTCCGGTAATTTGATAGGTTTCAAGATAGGCTAAGGAAAGCATTGCCTGATCATAAAGCATTTTTTCAAAATGAGGAGTAAGCCATTCCCGGTCGGTAGAATACCGGTGAAAGCCAAAACCGATATGGTCCCAGATTCCTCCTCGCCGCATGTGTTTTAAACTATTTTCAACCATTATAAGAGCGGACTCATCTTTTGTTTTGTGATAATATTTCAATAGGAAGATAAAATCCTGTGGAGATGGGAATTTAGGTGCTTTCCCAAATCCACCAAACTCATGGTCATAGCGTTTCAGGAATTGACTGAATCCATCCTTCAAAACGGACTCATCTGGAAAGTCCCCCATAGATTTGGTATTTGTTCTTTTTAAATAGTCCTTTATCTTGGATATATTTCCAAAAAGATTTTCTCGGTCCTGTTGCCAGTTTTTGGCGATCGAGGGAATCAACTGCATCATACCGGGGCGATTTCCTCTACTATTTTTTGGGAAATAGGTACCAGAAAAAAATGGTTCTTTATCCGGTGTCATGATAATGGTTAATGGCCATCCTCCTCGACCCGTCATTGCCCGACAGACAGACATATAAACATGATCAATTTCAGGCCTTTCTTCGCGATCAACTTTGATGGAGATGAAATGCTGGTTCATAAGATTTGCAACTTCTTCATCCTCAAAAGACTCATGCTCCATTACGTGGCACCAGTGACAGGTGGAATACCCTATTGAAAGAAACACAGGACGGTCAAGCGCCTTTGCTTTTGCAAATGCCTCCTCTCCCCATGGATACCAATCCACGGGATTATTGGCATGCTGAAGAAGGTATGGGCTCTTTTCCTGGGCCAGCCGATTCCCTTTTATTTTTGTCTGTTTTTTATCTACTTTTTCCATTCTTTTTGGGTTTGAATCTGTTTTTTTTTCACACCCATACATCATTAAGCATGAAAATAAAAGATGAGTAATTTGTTTATAAAACATAGTTGGTGTTGGAATTTGGGGTAAAACGAGCTAATTTTACAATTCAAGATGAAAATATCTCCAACTAAAACTTTATCAATTATTGGATTCTTCGTAGTCTTTATTATTTTAATTATTATGCATAACGGTGATAACAAAAAATTTAACAAAATAAGGGAATCCTATCTGAACTGGTATTTTATATCAAATCCAGTCACCGCAACATGGATTGGTATCCATACCTATGATGGAAAACTTCCTTCAAATAAATTGGAAGATTATGTTCAAGTCATAAATAAATCTAATTTATTTCTAAATCAGTTGAAAAATGTAAATCCGGAGTTTTTGAACAAAGATGATCAGATAGATTATGATATAATGGTCCACTCATTAAATGAAAGCATATTTTATTTTAAAAAAATAAAAAGCTATGCCTGGAATCCCATGGAACCTGTTTGGACCCTAGGCTCAGGATATGAAACACTCATGGGATATGAATTTGCTCCAAAAGAAGATAGGGCAATCACTCTAAATGGAAGAATTGGTGCGACACCGGATTTTCTCGAAAACGCACAAGTCATTCTTGATATTATGCCGGTACCGCATATTGAAACAGCAATTTCACAGTGTGACGGATTAATCAGTGTTATAGAAGATGAACTTCCGCTATTTATTGAAGACTTGAATTTGGAACTTGCGGAAAAATTGAAACAGTCTGGAGAGAAAGCATCCAAAGCTATTAAGAAATATCAAAATTATTTATCTGAAAAATTAAAATCCCCTCCTCACAGAAATTTCAGGTTGGGAAAAGAGCTTTACAGTCAGCTACTTCCATTCACACTGAATGAAGGGATATCAGCGGATGATGTGCTAAATCGTTCTGAGGCTGAGCTAAAGTCAGTTCAGTTAGAGATGCTGGACCTAGCTGTGCCACTTTATGAAAAAATATTTGGATATCCTCCTGAAATTCGGTCACATGATGAACATTTAAATGTAATTGAAAAAGTGTTAGACAGTATTGCCGATGACCATGTGGACCGCCATGAGGTTGTTGAGAGTGCGAGGGCAACCATAGATGAATTAAATCAATTCATCATGGATAAGGATTTACTGACGCTTGACCCAACCAAACCGCTTGAAATACGAGAGACACCAGAATACCAGCGGGGGTTCTCAATAGCTTCTCTTCAGGCCCCTGGCCCCTTGGAGGATAATCTCCAAACCTATTACAATGTATCACCAATCCCCAACGACTGGACTGAAAAAGAGTCAGAATCATTCCTTCGGGAATATAACCGAATCTCTGTGAAAATATTATCTATCCATGAAGCCCTACCGGGTCACTATGTTCAGCTATATTATTCAAATCGGCATCCATCTATTATCCGATCCGTTTTGGGAAGCGGAGTTATGGTTGAAGGGTGGGCGCACTATACAGAAAGAATGATGATTGAAGAGGGATTTGGGAATAGAGATCCCAGATACAAGTTGGTACAGATGAAGTGGCAACTGAGAGGTATTGCAAACGCAATTATTGATCAGAAAATTCATGCGGGAGACATGACTGAAAAAGAAGCAATACAACTTATGGTAAAGGAGACATTCCAAGAGGAAGCGGAAGCTTCTGCAAAATGGCGTAGGGCACAGCTATCTTTCGGTCAACTTTCCACCTATTTTGTAGGGAGCACCCTCATGTGGGACTTAAAAAATGATGTTGAAGAAAAGGAGGGAATCAATTTCAATTTGAAAGAGTTTCATGAAAATTTACTATCCCATGGTTCTATTCCCATTCGACATCTTCGACGGTTAATGCTGGAATAATCGTGACTTTGGTAATACCACTAACCAATCTCAAAATGGTTTTCACAGTTTAAATGATCTATCTATATACTATATCCGCATATCTATTTATACTCATCGGCGTTGGCTTATACAAAGCTGGTAAAATAAATACCCAGGCCGATTTTTCAGTAGCAGGTCGGAATCTTTCACCTTGGGTTTTGGTAGGGACCATGCTGGCAACTTGGATGGGCACCGGGTCTATTCTTGGGAACGCTGGTAAAACATATGAGACGGGTGTGGCGGCCCTTATGCTACCCATTGGAAGTGTCCTTGGAATTATTTTATTGACTCGAATAGCAGGAAAAGTGCGAGACTACGAAAAGTTTACTGTGCCGGAAATACTTGGAGATAGATTTGGTCCGATTGCACGGATTTTGTCCGTCATTTCCCTGGTTATGGCATACATGGTTATAGTGAGTTATCAGTACAATGCTGGTGGCGCTGTATTGCACACGGTTTTAATAAGTGAGTCAGGGGAGCCCCTTATTTCTGTTGAAACGGGGACCATTATCGCTGCAGTGTTCATCATTGCATATACCATGCTGGCGGGACTTGTAAGTGTTGCTTATACGGATGTTGCAAATGGTTTGATCATTTTACTTTCCTTCCTTATTTCCATTCCCATTTTATTGGCAGAGGCCGGGGGATTTTCTGGAATGGGAGAAGCTTTTGAGGCGATGGGTAAAGCAGATCATATGAATTTCTTTGGCGTTTATTCTACCGTGGATATTATCAACTTTTGTCTTCCGCCCTTTTTACTCATCCTAGGAGATGCCAATATGTACCAGCGCTTTTTTGCAAGTAAAGACGCTGAAGGTGCAAAATTTGCAACCACTACCTTGATCTTTGCTGTGGCACTAGCAGAATTGATGATCATTTTTGCTGCCTGGGTGAGCTCAAGTATGGTCCCGGATGCTGAAATAGGTAAATATATACTTATTTATGCGAGCCATAAATTTTTACCGATATTCCTCAGCGCTGTTATGATGACCACTATTGTGGGTATCATCATTTCAACGGCAGATAGTTTTCTCCTGGTTCCAGCTACAACATTGATGCGTGATATATATATGAACTATGTTAATCCAGATGCCAATGAAAAAAGAATTGTATTACTAAGTCGCCTATTGGTTCTGGTATTAGGTATAGTTGCATACATTGTTTCTCTTGGATTTGCAAAGTCAGCAGGTTTCTTTGAACGAGCTCTCTATGCCTACACCATTTATGGTGCATCTATTACACCAGCTCTAGTGGCAGCCCTTTTTTGGAAAAGAGCATCAAAAATAGGGGCGATTTTGTCTATCTCATCAGGAACCGTGACAACCCTGCTCTGGAAGGAAGCTGGATTTATTCAAAATTTGATACCAACCTCCATTTACAGCAACATAGATGAGGTTTTACCTGCTATTACTGTTTCGGTCCTTGGACTCATCCTCGGAAGTATCCTTTTTCCTGATAATAAATAAAATGACCTCTGTTACCACATTACATCATGTTGAGCGTGCATACCGGAGTATTAAACCGTTGATTCATAAGACTCCTGTTTTAACCAGTCAATCTGTGAATTCAGTTATTGGGGGGGAAGTTGCCTTTAAATGTGAAAATTTTCAAAAAACCGGGTCCTTTAAAATGCGGGGAGCTTCCAATGCGGTTTTATCTTTATCAGAGGAGGATGCAAAAAGAGGCGTTGTTACGGTCTCTTCAGGGAACCATGGTGCGGCTCTGTCCCTTGCCGCAAAATTAAACGGAATCATATCCCACGTTGTGACGCCAAAAAATACTCAGCAGGTAAAGGTTGACGCGATGAAAGGCTATGGAGCAAACTTGGTCTATTGTGAACCCTCTGTTGAAAGCAGAGAATCAACCTTATTAAAAGTTCAACAAGAAACCGGTGCTGTCCCCATACATCCCTTTAATGACTACAGGGTTATCTCAGGGGCAGGAACGGTAGCCCTAGAACTTATTAATGAGATTAAAGATTTAGATTTTATTGTAGTACCCATTGGGGGGGGAGGACTTATAAGTGGGATTGGTGTTGTTGTATCGAGTCTCCTTCCAAATACTAAACTCATAGGTGTGGAGCCTGAGAGTGCAGATGATGCACTACGATCAATGAAATCTGGCGAAATTGTACCGTCCAACTATCCCTTAACAATTGCTGATGGGTTACGATCATCTCTGGGAGAAAAAACATTTCCCATGATACAAAATTTTGTAGATGATATTCACACGGTTTCAGAAAAAGAAATAATCTCCTCCATGCGGTTTGTTTGGGAAAGAATGAAAATAATTGTAGAACCATCTTCCGCGGTTACATTTGCTACGATATTAAATAAACCTGAAACATTCCGTGGTAAAAAATCAGGTGTGATTTTCTCCGGAGGGAATATAGATCTATCTTGTCTTCCGTGGTAAATAATCTGGTTAATGAAAAAAATCTTATGAAAATTAATTTCTATATATATTTAATAATTCTTTGCCACTCATTTATATTTTCTCAAAGGGTGTCCGCTCCCATAATGATTGATGGTCTTTTTAATGATTGGACCGCTATTAATATAGCAAACATCGATGAGCTGGGAGACGGAGGAGAAGAAGATTTTGAATATCTAAAAATTGCAAACGATAACAGTTTCCTTTTCATTTTTTTAGAATTTCAATTTGATGAAGTTCTGATGCAGGATTGGAATGACATTCATCTTTACATTGATGCCGACGGGAATTCAGAAACAGGGAACCCTATCCATGGTATTGGAGCAGAACTGGATTGGTGTTTTGGGTGCAAAAGTGGACAATTTTATATCGTGGATGAAATAATTGAAATTTATCAAAATGACTTAACCTTGAGAATTGCGCCTACAATTACTGATGAAAGATTTGAAATTGCCATCAGCCGTTCAAGCGCTATTTTAACAATGGATGGGACCCAGGAACCAACAACCATTAAGATTGTCGTACAGGGGAGCGGAGATGACCCGGATATTCTCCCTGATGAACCGGGAGGGATTGAATATGAGTTCGACCCTACACCGGTACCATCACCGGAAATCATTACCCTTGAAAAAAATGAAATAGAGCATGTAAGGATTCTTTCCTACAACGTTTGGAGTGATGGATTGTTTAACTCAGAACGCCAGCCTAGATTTGAGCGGATCATCAAGGCATTGGAGCCGGACATAATGGGATTTCAGGAAGCGTATGATGACAACGATATAGAAGCGCTATTCGAGGATTGGCTTCCGGGAGTGAACTGGCACGTGAGCAGTGAATGGAACGGAAATTATGTCGTGTCCCGATATCCAATCTTATATCAGGGAAATCATTCCTGGAGATCTATGGGTGTATTGCTGGATACAGAAGAGGATTTGGGGGCGCCATTGTTTTTCATCAATTCACATTTCAGTTGTTGCGGAGCAAATGAGAATCGTCAGGAACAGGTGGATGAGCTCATGGGTGTTATTAGAGATTTGAAAGATAGTGTGGGTCCTTTTACTCTTGAATCAGGTACTCCCATTGTACATGTGGGAGACTTCAATTTTGTCGGGTACCGACAACAGTTAACGACACTAACTGACGGCGATATTGTTGATGAAGCATCCTATGGAATTGATTTCTTACCAGATTGGGATGATTCTCATTTGACAGATCTGTTTTCCCGCCACACTCATATTCGAATGGGATACACATGGAGAAAAGATAACAGTGAGTGGAATCCAGGGAAACTGGATTATATTCTTTATACGGACTCAGTTTTAGAACCGGCTAAGCATTTTGTGCTGAACACACTGGCAATGTCTGAAGAAGATCTATCCTTTTACAATCTGGATTTAGAAGACACAAAAAAAGCTTCTGATCACCTTCCAAGAATAATGGATATCAGTACAACTCTTGCAGATACATCAGTGTCTATTCATATGTCAACAGGGTGGAATCTGGTTGGTTTGCCTGTGCAAGGGTTGAACCCAAATTATCTATCCGTTTTCCCTGAAGCTACAGAGGGGACACTCTACTCTTTTACAAATTCGTATCAATCTGTTTTTGAGTTGACAGCAGGAGAAGGATATTGGCTACATTTCATGCAAGCAGGAGAAACATTAATCACCGGTAATCCAATCGATGAGGTTACCATATATTTAGAGGGTGGATGGAATCTCATTTCGGGGACCACCTCTTCCATTCAAGTGAGTGATATTGATGATCCAGAAGAGCTTATTATTCCGGGAACTATTTATACATTTGATGGAGTGTATGTAAACTCTTCTTTTCTCGAACCGGGAAAGGCATATTGGTTATATTCCAATGGATCAGGTGCTCTAAGTTTGTCCAATCTAGAATAGTTAACTCTTTTACATTGTTTACTTTGAATCTAGATTTGTGGGAATCAATTTCCATATTTTCAAGTCTAATGTTTACGAGGTAGATTTACTCAATATGAAAAACCGAATTATATTATTTACTTTACTTATTTCTGTTATTTTTTCTCAAGGGTGGAACACAACCTTTATCGGTCAGCTGGATTATCCACAATTTGTGAATGATGTGTGGGGATATAAGGCAGACAACGGAAAGGAATATGCTCTTGTGGGCACATCCCTGGGAACTGCAGTTGTGGATGTGACCACAAATCCGTTTGGACCACAACAGGTTGGATTTATCACAGGAGATGAGTCTACCTGGAGGGATATAAAATTTTGGAATAATCACATGTACATTAGCACTGAAGCTGAAATGGGCATCCAGGTAGCAGACATTACTGATCCCGAAAACCCAGAGCTGGTGTATGAGTGGGACGGTGTTTCCCGCGCACATAATTTATTTCAGGCGGACGGTTATTTATATGTAGTTGGTGCCGATGAGGGAACTGACATGGAGATACTTGATCTGACAGATCCCGCTGTACCTGTAAGGGTGGGTGGCTGGTCAGGGGAATATCTTCATGACGTATATGTAAGGGACAACTATGCCTATGGATGCGGGATCTATTCCAGCACCATGTACATTATCGATATTTCTGATAAGGAGAACCCCTTCACCTTAACCAGTTGGACCTATCCAGGGTCTGCCCACGCGTGCTGGCTGACGGAGGACGGCGATTTTCTTATTTCTGGGGATGAGACATCCGGGGGACATATAAAGATCTGGGACATCAGAGATCTTGATAATATTAACATGGTCTCAGAGTGGATGCCAGAGGGAGGAGAAAACAAATCTGCTCACAACGTGTTTGTTCGGGGTGATTATCTTTATATTAGTTATTATGTTTTCGGTCTTCAGATCTTGGATATTTCAGATCCATTTAATCCCGAATTAGCCGGATATTATGACACCTATCCCGGTGAGGAAGGATTGTATGAAGGAAACTGGGGTGTCTATCCATTTGCAGAGAGCTGTTATTCCTATGTATCAGATATGGAGGCGGGCCTGGTTCTAGTAGATTTTGACGAGTGTATAAATCCCGATCCGGGTCTGATGTTTTCCCCAGATAATTTTAATATTCAAACTACTCAGGGAGAAACATTATCCGAGATTTTAACTCTTACAAATAATGGCAACGAGGGCTCTACACTCTTCTATCAGGTTGAAGCAATAGGTATCTCTCCATTTGAAAATCCAGGTGGTGGCCCTGATGAGTTCGGATACGAATGGAGTGACTCAGATATAGAAACTGATATATCCTACGAGTGGATTGATATTCAAATGCATTTCAACACTGAGGAAGTTCAATTTATTACAAATGACGATGCTCCCTTACCTATTCAACTTCATTTTGAGTTTCCATTTTACGGTTATAATTATTCCCACTTTATTGTAAATCCAAATGGCTGGATAGGTTTTGGCTCTGATAACAGTGAGTTTGATAATATTTCTGTTCCATCACCGGATGCCCCTGCGCCAGCTGTGCTTGCGCTATGGGATGACCTGAACCCTGTTAATGTAAATTGCAACGAATATTGTTCCGGCAGGGTATTTGTTAATATCGATAATGATCGTGCAGTGATCTGGTACAATGATGTCGCTAGATGGTATTCAGGTGATATGGAAGCATACTTCGATTTCCAAATTGTATTGTATCCCACCGGGAAAATCAGGATAAACTACCGAAACATTGATGGATCTCCCACTGCAACTATAGGTATTCAAAACCAGGAGGGGACGGATGGTTTACTGGTGAACTTTTTAACGGATTATGTCCATGACTTTTTGACCCTCGAATATTTTACAGGAGAAAATCCGACCTGGTTAACATTTGGTGAAGGAGCAGATGAAGGACAGCTTTTATCAGGGGAATCAGAAGATGTTATCATCCAAATTGATACTGATACTCTCGAGCCGGGAGAATATTCAACTGCTTTGAAATTATTGAATAATGCTTTACCGGATATCTCTGTTCCATTGAACCTCAGTGTGGTAGATCCCGAGGGAGATATTACTTTAAATATCACTCATATTAGTGATTGGAATTTAGTTGGGCTACCAGTTGGTGTATCGGACTCTCATTATTATAGTGTTTTTCCTGAGAGTGTACCTGAGTCTTGTTTTGGATATGATGATGAATATACTCAGACCGATGAGATGGAACTAGGAGATGGCTACTGGCTTCGGTTCTCATCCGAAGGATCAACCGATATTACCGGGTCAGCTTTAGATGAGTTGGAGTTAAATATTTCAGAAGGGTGGAACATTATATCAGGAGTTTCTGACATTGTCAATGTAAATACTGGAATTGTTGACCCAATGGAAATTTTGGTTTCCGGGTCATTGTATGGATTTGATGGAACCTATGTAAATTCATCTGTTCTTGAACCGGGGAAAGGATATTGGATCAGATCATTAGAGGATGGATCCATAACCATTTCTTCCCAAAACCGCTCTGGTTTTGTGAGACGTTCTACTGTTTGCCCTGATGCTAACACTTTGAGAGTGAATGGCATGGAGCTCTATTTTGGTGAAAATATTTCTGATATAGATCCAGTGCTATATAGTTTGCCTCCAAAACCGCCGACTGGTGCTACGGACATTCGTTTTTCAGACGACACTAAATTTTGTATGTTGAATGATTGTTTGATTGAGGTAGCGGGTGATGGGAGACCCTTAAAGTTTGACTGTAATATAAAAGATGGTGAGGAGTGGCAACTTGTTGATGAAAGCGGGAAAGAATATAATTGCTCCAACACTCAGGAAATAGAGTTGAACATTGAATCAGGATACATTGTTTTGAAGAAAATCACAACTTCTATCACACCTCAATCATTTTCATTAGGTCCTGCCTATCCTAACCCGTTCAATCCTTTGACCCGGATTCGGTTTACTGTACCGGAAATGACAGAAGTAAATCTCTCTGTCTATGATTTGAAAGGTAAATTAATGGATAAGTTAGTGAATAAGACGTTTGAACCGGGCACTCACGTTCAAAACTGGGACGCACAGTTTGTCTCCAGCGGGGTGTACTTTCTAGTTATGGAAGCTGGTACTTATTCATCCAGCCAGAAACTGATTTTGATGAAATAATTAACTCTCCAGGTTGAAGGTCTGTGTACTTGAAATCAATCAAAATATTTTGTTTATTTCCTTGTTTTATTGTTGGTCAGTTGATTTCGCCTGTTGATAATGACAGTTTAAACACAGTACATGTATTGTTTGAGTGGGACCAACTATCAAATGCTGTCTCATATCAGATTCAGGTAGCGGAAAGTGAATCAAGCGATTTTGAAAATCTCACAGCTAATCTAATTGATTCCACTTTAGTTACTATTATTGATGAGGGACTTCTGTGGGGGACCACCTACTCGTGGAGAATTCGTTCTATAAATTTAATGGGAAATTTTGGAGAGTGGAGTGAAACAAGAATTTTTCATATAAAACCACTACCACCGGTTATAGTTTCATTGGATGTTTCAATTTATGACTCTTCTTATGAAGATGGTTTAACCGTTATGGATCAATTGGGTGAAGGGATTATTTATGCAATTGATATCCATGGAGATCCCGTTTGGTTTGTTAATAGCAATATCGATTGGTCAAACGGGGGTACCTATCTCATACAGTTTTCACACTTTTTACCCGATGGTGGTTTTATAGGTATTGCCGATGGGAGATCTGGTAATCTATCTGGGAGAGCTTTTGAAATGGGAATCCATAATAATCTTATTTGGGAGGGACCAGGGGATGTTGATAATAATGGTGTCCACCATGATGTATTTCCAATGCCCAATGGGAACATATTAGCGCTGACCGTAAATGATACCTTAGTCCCTATTCCAGATGAAATTGATATTCCTGAAGAATATTCATATATTGATTCGATTCGCTGGCATGGCGATCGGATAGTAGAGTGGGATAGGGGTGGAAATGAAGTATGGTCCTGGTCAGTGTTTGACCATTTTGATATGCAGGATTTTGTTTCAGAATCATTCGAATCAATGTTCAATCCTCCAAACAATCCTACTGATTTTTTTTATGATTGGACACACAGTAATGCGGTGTGGTATGATATTGAAGATAGTGTTATTTATCTTTCTGTAAGACATCTATCACGAATAACAAAGATTGATTATCCCTCTGGAAATATCCTATGGAATATGGGAAAATCCATGCCCAGTGGAGATGTAGCTGTTGGGAATCACTTAGGTCTATCTGGACAACATTCGGTCAAGGTTTTAGATAATAGAAATATAATGGTCTATGATAATGGATTTGAGAGTGATTCATTGGAATCCAGGGGGTTAGAAATATCAGTAATTAATTCAGATTCTATAGCGGAGGCAGAGATAATATGGGAATATATTTTGCCTGATGGATTGGGCAGCCCAATGATGAGTGACTGTGATCGACTTCCCAACGGAAACTCTTTATTAACATCCTCAGCACCAATGGTTAACTATATTGTAGAAGTATTACCATCTAATGAAATTGTTTGGGAGATCTTACCAGGCCAGGATGGTTCTACCTTCAGGGCAGAGCGAATACCAGGGCTGTACAAACATGTCTTCTCAATAGTTCAACCGGATTTTACAGATGGGGACGATGGAGCCACACTTGAATTAATTCCGGGTAATGTGATTTTGGAATACCGAATAATCAATGAAGGTTGGCAGAATGAAAACTATCTTTACACCTTGTCAGATGATCTGGGATGGTTCTCTGATTCGGGATCAGTGGAAATTAATTCAAGAGAAGAAACTGAGTTGTATTTTTCGGGAATTGTACCAAATGAAGGAACCGCAAATACGCTCATGTTCACTGTATTTCCTGAAAATGCAATTCAACTTTTTAGAGTCATCTCTTTGATTTTAGAACCATCCCTATCCATAGGAACCCCTCTATTTTCAAAAGCGTTTTCAATTAATCCTGCTTTTCCCAATCCGTTCAACCCGGTGACGACGATTCAATTTACATTGCCCATGGTAGAGACATGGCACGCTGTGTCTCTACAGATTTATGATATCACCGGAACATTGGTAGAGACACTCATGGATGAAAAGCTGGAACCGGGACAACATACCGTTAAATGGAATGGAACCGGATTTTCAAGCGGGGTATATTTCCTGAAGGTTGAAGCAGGTAGCTTTTCACAGGTTGAGAAATTGATGCTAATCAAATAGTTAATAATTTTTAGATAAAAATACAATATTGTTAAAATTATTTTTTTAAATTTACATTTCACTTATTAGAGTTTCCCATGTTAGATAATACAGATTTTCAAATATTAGGATTTCTTCAGAAGAATTCCCGTATCACTGCTAGTGAAATTGCTGACTCTGTAGGGTTATCAGTTCCCGCTGCTGCGGAGCGAATAAAAAAATTAGCTGATACAAAAATCATTGAACGATTTACAGCAAAACTGGCTGAGAAAGAATTGGGGTTTGATCTGTGCGCATTTATTGCGGTGGTGAGCTCATCCTCAGAACACTATGAAGACATCATCAGTCATGCCATAACAAACTCCGCTGTTATGGAGTGTCATTCTGTAACTGGAGATGGAAGCCATCTGTTAAAGGTGAGAGTGCGTAACTCAACAGAATTAGAGAAACTGCTCCGTAATATCCAAGCGTGGCCCGGGGTCATCCGCACCCACACATCCATTGTCATGAGTACCTACAAGGAAGGGTTTGACCTGGATATTATGGGTGGTGAGACATCCTAGCGTGAAATGTAGCTCGCGGTACTGGTACTGGTTCTTTTCAATAGTTTTTATTTCCAATAATTTATATTCCGATCCACCGGACTGGTCTGTCAATCCTCCTGATTTTCAATTCAATGCATCTATGACCGGTGTGTTGATCTTCAATGGTGAAGAATCAACCGACAGCAATGATATCATTGCTGCGTTTGTAGGTGATGAGTGTAGAGGAGTAAAAACAGATGGGATCCTTATTTCCGGGAGGATGGTCTTTGGCTTAACTATTTTTGGAGATGAAAATGGCGAATCCCTCACGTTTAAAGCTTATGATGTATCCACTGACCATGTTTTTGATTCTACAGAATTTTCTTACAGTTTTGTTCCCAATGACGTCGTGGGTACTCTAGAGGATCCTACCGAATGGAATTTCATTGATACGAATCTCAGTGTTGAGTTTGAGTCACTGCCAGATAATTTCGTTTTATATCCTGCATATCCAAATCCATTTAATCCGGTACTGAATATTCCTCTTACCTTGGACAAACCGGGGGAAATATCAGTGTCCGTGGTTGATCTAAATGGCCATATTGTGGACACCATCTTCCATAGCTTTGGAGAACCAGGAAATTATATTCTGACCTGGAATGGGGATCAATTCCCAAGCGGTGTGTACTTTATATCTTTTAATTCTAAAAGAGGTGTGGCCGGACAAAAAGTTCTGTTGCTGAAGTGAAATATTATATCACTTCCATTTTTCTTATTTTCTCAATAGTGATGGCCCAGTGGGAAACAATAGGCCAGCCCAATAATGAACAGATTGATAGGATAATCGCTGACGCAAACACTCTGTATGCAGGGACAGCTCTTGCCAGAGTGTACCAGTCAAATGACCATGGAGAGAGCTGGGCACAGGTAGGACAAGATATTGATGAGATCACTTATGCAACAGATGTTCTGCATAAAAAAGACAGCTATCTGTTCTTTAGTCACAATGTAGGCTCTGGGAATTATAATTTTCGGTGTTTTTTTAATGGACAGGAGTGGGAGACCTGGGAACCTCTACCCTATCAAACATCATCCTTTACACAAATGAAATCTAATTCAGATCATCTTGTTACAATAATTTCTGGCGGAATTGCTTTTTCAGATGATTATGGTGATACCTGGACAGTCATGCCTCAGCCTCCTATTGAGGGGTATTTGAGTATACCTTTTGTAGATGATAATTATATTTATGTGAATCACGGATGTAATATCTACAGGACAAATTCGATGGGCGAAGA
>Ga0163108_10000164_pt1 | contig 49712 bp, 38 predicted proteins | sample Fk1155metaG_FD_109644 | JGI IMG/M metagenome (GOLD analysis project Ga0163108, IMG submission 109644) | Marine microbial communities from the Central Pacific Ocean - Fk160115 155m metaG | ecosystem: Environmental > Aquatic > Marine > Oceanic > Photic zone | place: The Central Pacific Ocean...
GATCGAGAATGTTGATCTTGTCTTCCGGACTGACTCGGGGACTGCTGAAAGTAGCTTCCAGTTTTGGAAACCGGTCCAGGACATCCTCCACGAGGGACTCGAGTTCCTGCAGGACCTCGGCTCGGTTACCGACCTTTTCGGTCGCACCTAACAAGGCCTTGGCATAGACGCCAGCGAGGTACTGCCGGTCTGAGTCAAAGTCAGTCTGTTTATGGGTCGTTTCAGCCATCTTATTCCTGTGTCAAACAGATACGCGTCAGGCGGACATCTTCCGTATCAATTGTTGCTGGGAAATCGGTCCAGGGTTTCCCGAATTAATTCGGAATGTTCCGCTGCCGTAAGTTGTCGACGGACAATGTTGCCAGCCAGGCCAAGCGCGATATCCACGCTCTTTTCAGCCACTTCACCCAACGCGACGTTCTTGGCAGTTTCAATGTCTGCCAGGGCACGATCACGCTGGCGCTTGGCCGTTTCCTGCGCTTCCGCCATGATGGCGTCAGCTGCCTTCTGAGCATCTTCCTGCGACTTGGCAATGATGCTGCGAGCTTTTTCAGCAGCAGCAGTCAGTTGCTCTTCGTATTCGCGCAGTTTTTCTGCGGCAGCCTCGGCATCCTGTTGAGCCTGGTCAATGTTCGCTGCAATCCCCTCTTCGCGGGCCGACAGGCCAGCCATGATGGGATTCCAGGCCATTTTCCATAAAACTAACAGCAGACAAATAAAGACCAGCGCAGTGAAGAGGGCAAGATCCGGATCGACCGACAGGGGGTTGGTGTTCGCTTCATGCGCGCCATCCCCATGGCTGTCTCCTTCATGACTATCTCCGCCGTGGCTCGTTGCCGCGGCAGCAGAATGGTCTCCGGATTCCTCCTCGGCCATGCCACTGGTACAAATCCCCAGGCAAAGCGCCAGCAGGGCGCACATCAAGCCGGTCTTTTTATTATGCATCGTGATCATTGATTGACCATTATCCATTAAGTGTTAAAGAGCATACAAACAATTAGCGCGAAGAAGGTCGCTCCTTCGATCAGGGCGGCAGAAATAATCATTGCCGTCTGGATCTGTGAGGCAACTTCCGGCTGTCGCGACATGCTTTCAACGGCAGCTGCGCCAATCCTGCTAATGCCGAGTCCGGCTCCCAGGATGACTAATCCGGCACCGGTTGCAGCACCTAGATTCATCGGACCGACCTTGGCGGATGCAGCTGCTGCTGCCCCATCGCCGCCTTCTTCTTGTGCAAATGCAATATTTGCTGTCAGTGTGACCATCAACACCAGGGTGAGTAAACTAAACCACTTAATCACAGTACTAGTCTCCATTCAATTGAATATGACGAACGGGGGACACGGAATCCGGCCTAGTGAGGATGGACCGCCATGCCGATAAACAACGACGCTAAAAACGCAAAAATGTAAGCTTGTAAAAACGCTACGAACAGTTCGAGACAACTGAGTGCCGTTGCACCCAGGACGCTTGCCGGAACCACCATGATGCCAGCCATGCTGCCCCAGGAGGCAGCGATAAACGCCAGGATCACCGCCAGTACCAGGTGGCCGGCCATCATGTTGGCCAACAATCGAACAGCCAATACGAAATGCTTGATCAGCAGCCCAAGAACCTCGATGGCGAAAATGCCTGGGATCAGGAACAAGGCCAGGATAAACGGTAAATCCATGTGCGGTACCTGGGCTTTCCAGAACCCGACAGGACCCAGCTTGACAGAGCCTGCTCCGATCACGGTGGCAAAGGTAATCAGGGCCAACATGCCCGTCGTGGCCAGTGCGCCCGTGGGGGAGCCTGCCCAGGGGACCATTCCCAGCAAGTTACAGCCCAGTACAAAAAAGAAGATAGTCCAGATGAACGGCAAGAACCGATCAGCATCATGTTTGCCAATGGCCGGTCGGGCTACGTCGTCCCGGATAAACAGGAGCATGGCCTCGAAGAAGTTCCAGAACTTGCCCCGGGGTTTCTCGCCGGTACGAACCATCTTGGCCAGTCGGATAAAGATCACGGCCACCAGGACCGCCCCGATGACTTCCAAGACCATGAACTTGGTAACCTTCATGTCCAGTGGTTCGATCATGTCGTCAATGGCCGCTGTTCCCGTCGTGAGGTCGACCAGGGGATCTGTTGAACTGCGAAATTGAGGAACCTGGAGGTGCCCATCAGTGGCCAGCAAGCGAGGGACTTCAAAGTAAGTCGCATCCTTGACATGGCCAATGAGGTGACCTGCTTCAAAAGGACTGTGAGCCGCTCCGTGGCTTTGTGCACCGTGACTGTCAGCGTTAGGTGCATCCGTCGGTTCGTGTTGCTCTTTCAACATCATGGTTTCTATTTCACCTCGCTGGCGGCGGGTTGTTCTGCCTTGAGGTAGATAACTTGACTGACTGTTTCCTGGATCATCATTACGAAGTAAAAGGCCATCAAGTAGTAGACCAGTCCTGCATCAAACAGCCAGTTTTGCTGGTAAGTGACGACCACGCAGGCAGCCAGGGGTAATCCCATGCGAAATCCCCAGGACAATGCTACCTGGAAGATCGCTGACTGCGGGGAACGAAAGTGGTTGGTTAAAAATAACGATGGCAAGTTCGCCAGCAGGCAGATGCCGAAGGCCATGATGACCACGAAGACCCCCTCACTGCCGTCGGCCTGAAGTCCGATGGGAAGCAGTGCGAGCATCAGTGTTAGGTTGATGATTAACAGGAACGTGATACGTCCTGTTAAAGTCTGCAACCAATCCATGGCACGAGATTCCTTATCTCACGTTTCAATCAAGTTCCCAGTGTCAGGAACTCAAGTTTACTAGTCGCCAAATTCCTAGAATTAAACCCAGGCCAAAACCGACAATTGTGAAAACTGCCTGTGTTGCCAGTAGTTTATCCAGCCCTAAACCGAGTAAGCCAGGGATGACCATACTGCCCGCCACCACGGTCACTTCCGATGCTCTCGCATAGGCTTTGACAGGTGCTGAACGGTCGTCCTTGGAATCACTCACAAGCGAATTCTCGAAGCTCCCCAGGTGACTGTCTCGGCAGACCATAAATGATTGCCAAGCCATTGTTTAGATGCCTGTCCCGGTTGGCCCGCATGGGGCAACTCGTAACCAGCACCACTGACGTTCTTCTTGAAGTCGCATCATCGATCGTATCGAAGTCGAGTAATTTATCTCAGGTGGCCAAAATGGTCAACCAACCAAAGGTCGATAAAAGTCGACTTTATATGAACATTGTCTCGCCATTTGCCCGGCGCGAGATCACCGACTGTCCACCGTAGCTAGGTGGCCATTGAGTCAGCTTCCTAGGGATCTGTCCGTATCGCTTCACAGTCCCTGGCTGGGAGGCGTCGAGCAACGGTAGTGCTTCTGCTTCCCGTGGGCTTGCAGCGGGTTTCCTTAAAATTTCGTAAAGCACCTAATGGAAACGGGTTACGATTATTTTAGTGGACCAAAAAACCCCTACTTAGAGGGGTTTGGATATTGCTTGTTTTGGTGCATTTGGTTAGACTCATCAGTGGTTGGTTATATACCCAATGTGGCCCGGTTTATTGCGAGTCGGCCCTGTAGTGGACTGCAGGGAAGGCTGCCTACCGAAAAACGGGCCCGGAACTGACCGAGTTGCGACACAGGGGCTTAATCCCAAAAGATCGGCTGAGGACCGCCCTTTGCTTGGGAAGTGTTGCAACTGCTAAATCCATGCGAACTATCCCCTGGTTCGCTACAACGGTGCCTTAACCGCAAGTTGTTAGTGACAGTGACTTGTATAGGGTGGATAGAGTACCCGTTGGCCAATTCGAGTAGATGATGACGAAAAGCTCGTGCTGGTTACGGAGCAAGTTGTCAGGGACGGCGCAAAATCCCAAAGAGACGTTCACTGTGTTACGCGGTGACACATTTCGTTAGGTGGAGGTATCGTCCCTTGATTACAGCAGCTCATCTCAAGACACAGACGGTTAAAGAGCTCGGAGAATTGGCCAAGCAAATGGGCCTTGCGGGTTGGCATTCGATGCGCAAGGAGCAATTGGTCACAGCCCTGGTACGAACAGCCAGGAAACAGAGGGCACCGGCGGCGCGGGGTTCCTCGTCACGCAGGTCGGGAGGTCGCACTACGGCAGGACGCGTTGCCAAGGGTAAATTGCCTAACGGCGTAGCGCGTTCAACGGCCTTGCGCAAGGGACGGTCAACGGCGAAAAAGAAGTCCAGTGGTAGCAAGACCGGTGGAACGACTTCGACGGGACGAATGACTCGCAAGAGCTCCCGTATTCAGCGAGTTCATGCCAGGAGACGTATGTTTAAGGACCTGTCGACCCCGGCTAACTCGTCAGAGCAAGCAGGGACCAGGAAACCCACTGCAGGTAATGGCAAGGCCCGGTCTGTCGTTAAGCGAAAGGGAGCATCGGAAACCAAGCGTCGAGCAGCCCAGGTTAAGGCCGGTAAGGACCGTATCGTGCTATTGGTGAGAGATGCCTACTGGTTGCAGGCTTGCTGGGAGGTTACCCGGCAGAATGTCCAGAGAGCCAAGTCCGCGATGGCGGAAAACTGGCACACGGCGAAACCCGTGTTGCGAGTCTATGAGCTGGTGGAAGGTAAAGCGAATCGGGCTGCGGAAAGAATTTCACGAGATATCGAGGTCCATGGAGGAGTTACGAACTGGTATATCGACGTGACAGAGTCGCCGCGTACGTACCGTGTAGACCTGGGGTACCTGGCCGCAAACGATAAGTTTTATTCGTTAGCTCGCAGTAATACCGTGACGACTCCGGAGCCTGGTTCCAGCGACGCAATCGATGAAAACTGGACCGACGTGGCAGAAAACTATGAGAAGATCTATGCCCTGAGTGGAGGGCATGATGAGGGCCAGGCAACCTCGGAGTTACAGGAATTGTTCGAGGAGCGGCTGCGACGTCCGATGGGCTCGCCGCTGGTCACCCGTTATGCGGGATCCGGGACTCGTATACCCGGCAGCAAACGGGATTTTGTTTTTGCGGTCGACGCCGAGATGATTATCTTTGGAAGTACCATGCCGGACGCGCATGTCACGCTACTGGGAGAACCGGTTAAGGTGCGCTCGGATGGTACGTTCACGGTCCGACTAAGTATGCCTGACAAGCGGCAGGTGATTCCAGTAGTAGCTTCCAGCAAGGATGGAATTGAGGAACGAACCATCGTGGTGGCTGTGGAACGGAACACCAAGTCGATGGAGCCGCTGATTCGGGAAGCGGACGTGTAAGCCCATGCTTGCTCGCTTGGTTGTTCTTCCATGTCCTTGTTGATACGATGCGCATGGAGATCATCTTTCTGGCTTGGCAAGTCATTGTCATCATGATCTCCGCCAGCGAGGTGCAACGATTCTGCCAGCTGGCATCGTGAAGCCCAGGGAATTGGCCAGGTGCAGGATGAACACATCTCGGGTACTCGAAAAACGTGAGCAATTGCTGCAATATATCGGCAATTACGAGCGGTGCCTCGTGGCATTTTCGGGTGGCGTGGATTCCTCGGTTGTTGCCAAGGCAGCGCACCTGGTGCTGGCCGATCGGGCATTGGCCGTTACCGGTAAGAGTCCAAGCCTGGCAGCAGGTGAACTGGAACAGGCAATCGAGTTGGCGGAGCTGATCGGTATCCAGCATGAAGTCGTGACAACGGATGAGTTTGACAACCCACGCTATACCCGGAATGACGCGTCGCGGTGCTATTACTGTAAATCAGAACTTTACAGCCTCTTGGACCAGCTGCTGGACCGAGTTGGTTTTGAGGTCGTTTTCAGTGGCGCTAATATAGAAGACCTGTCTGACTACAGGCCAGGGTTGCAGGCTGCCCGGGAACATGATGTTTGCAATCCGCTGGCTGATTGCGGTTTTGACAAGGCTGATGTGCGTGGTTTGGCCAGCTACTGGGAATTGCCCGTCTGGGATAAGCCGGCCATGCCATGCCTTTCGAGTCGGGTTGCCTACGGTGAAGAAGTAACTCCCCAGCGGCTTGCCATGATCGATCAAGCGGAGCAGATTTTGCGTGCAGAGGGCTGTTCAACCGTTCGCGTTCGCTACCATCGCGGCGACTTGGCTCGCCTGGAAGTTTCGCTCGAGGAACTGGAGCGATTGAGCCAGTTTCCGTTGCGAGAGACATTGGTCGAACAGTTGACAGTAATTGGATTCAAGTTCGTGACCATGGACCTCGCAGGTTTTCGTTCCGGGAGTCTGAACCAACTCGTGGCGATCGAACTGAAGGATGAAAGTTAGGTTTTGCTGATCTCGCTGCCTGTAAAGTTCGGTTTTTAGGAAAAACGAAATCCTGCCCCCCCCAGGAATTCAGCAGTCCAGTGGAAACTTAGGTTTCCCTTGAAGTACTCCTTTGGCGTACAATAGGAACGATTGGCAGTCACGTTGTAGTGCATGCCATGAAATTATTGATCGAAAGACCATTGGATGCCTGATACCTCTTTGCCCACCGATGAAACACAGTCGGATGCAGACCTTTCCGGTCGTAAGTTGGGTGATTATCAAGTGCTGCGCCGCCTTGGACGTGGTGGGATGGCCGTTGTTTATCTGGCGGAACAGGTTTCTCTGCGACGCAAGGTAGCCGTGAAGGTTCTCAAGCGACATCTTGCCCAGGACGATTCGTATATTCGCCGTTTTCACAAGGAAGCCCAGGCAGCGGCTTCTTTGGTTCATGCCAACATTGTCCAGATCCACGAAGTCGGACAGATTGATGGGATCCACTTTATCGCCCAGGAATATGTTTCCGGGCAAAACCTCCGGCAGTATATATCGCGGCAGGGAGCAGTCAGTGTCGGACTGGCTGTTAACGTGCTGCGACAGGTGGCTGCGGCACTCTATCGTGCCGGACCGCAGGGGATCGTCCATCGCGACATTAAGCCCGAGAACATCATGCTGGCCCCGACCGGTGAAGTAAAGGTTGCTGATTTTGGCTTGGCTCGGATTACCCAGGACCAGGATGGAACCGATGCAACCCAGATTGGTATCACCATGGGAACTCCGCTATACATGAGTCCGGAGCAAGTGGAAGGGCAGGCGGTTGATCCACGTAGTGACCTGTATTCACTCGGAGTGACGGCTTACCACATGTTGGCAGGGCGTCCTCCCTTTGAAGGTGATACGGCATTGAGTATTGCTGTGCAGCATCTGAAGAAAGATCCAGAACGTCTTGAGGACGTTCGCAAGGATCTTCCCAGTTCCCTCTGTCGAATCGTGCACAACCTGTTGGCTAAGTCACTTGAAGCACGTTGCCAGTCAGCGAGGGATTTACTACAAGAATTACGAAGCCTGGATGGCGAAGAGTATGAATCCTACTGGCCGGATGACCTGGAACGCTGGGATACGCCTGAATTGCTGGCCTTGAGTAATTCCCGGGTGGAAGCAACTCAGCAGCTGGACGTATTGATGAAAGGAAGTTCGCGGCAGGATAAAACACGCGTCGCCAGGATACAGCTGATCGCAGGCTTGCTGCTGGGAGCATTCCTGGCAGGGATCTTCTGGGGCTGGTTGCAGCAGCCAAGTTTCCTGCTGGAAATAGATCCCTCGCGGTTGCCCAAGGTGGTGCAGAAAGAAACCATCAAGGAACAGTTTTGGTTCGCATCCATGATGAGTAACCAGGAACCCTTGAAAAAAGAAGCACTCTTGAGTGTAAGGAAATACTTTCCCCCGGAGGAGAGTAAAACCAATGAACGTTACGCGAGACTGGCAGATCGGAAACTGGCAGACCTTTACCTTGAACAAGGGAGGTTAACGGAGGCCGCAGGTCTTTACGATTCCCTTGCCGATTTACCTGCCGCTGAACAGGAACTGCGTGTCTTTGGCTTGGTTGGCCAGGCGAACGTCCATCAGCGGCGCAAGGAGGGGCCCCAGGTTGCCGACAAGTTGGCCCAGGTGCGAGTTATTTACGAGACGTTGAGGTCCAGCTTGCAACGAGAGGTTCAGCAGCAAATGAATCCTGATTTGCGAACAGAGTTTGTTCGCGGTTTACGTACGGAAAGAGGAACGGGTGCCCAGGATTTTCCAAGAAGATCTTCTGGACAGCAATCCCGGCCACGCCCGGATAGTGGCCAATAGTCAGTGATCGATTACGGTAAGCGTTTGATGAGCTTGTCGTTGAGGAAGATTCCACGGTTCACTGTGCCGTCCGTATCCCAGGAAGTCCACAGACCCTGTTTTTGACCCTTCTCAAATCGGCCTTCCAGTTCGCGATGACCGTACTGGTCCCAGTAGGTCCAGTGGCCGGTTTCAATACCCGCCAGGTAACGACCTGCTGCGGCCTGCTTTCCGTTGTCGTGACGCAAGACCCAGTCTCCTTGACGCTGGCCAAAACGTATCGAGCCGTTAGCTCGCATGTCACAATAGGCCAGTAGCTTATGCTCTGCGTCAGCAAGATTTCCCGAGACGTCAAGCAGGTAAACCATGAACTCTCCATCCAGCACCTGTTCCGATTCCGGGTGTTGTTGGTTCCATTGGCTGGCCACGTAGTGGGCCACCTCATGTTGAAAGGGAAAGTTGGCGGCGCCTGTCAGTTCTCGCAGTAACAGCATCCATCGCTGGGTTGAAGAAACCGTACTTGAATCAGGGCATGTAGGATTCGGGCCAGTGACTTCGTTGCGCAGCAGGTCAACGGTTTTTCCGTTTTTTAGACGACCGTAAAAAGCAAATCGAAAAAGATAGTTGCGAGGCTGGTCGAACATGCTCCAGCGTTGACCGAAGTGAAATATCGTTGCCACTTGGGTGAATGGAGCAAGTTGTCGGGGCCAACCCTGGCGATATTTTAAGGCAAGGATGTTGTAGAGCGTGATGTAGCTGATGGCACAGCACCCGAGTACCCACCCCAGACGTTTATACCAGGGAGAAGCTGGTGTCCGCGGACGTTCGCTATTCCCGGGGCGGGAAGCCGGTTGTTGCGACGGGATTCCTGGCAGGCAATTCCACCAGTAAGCGGGTACGAAGAGTGTGAGCATGGCCAGGCTGGCATAGGAGAACATCAACACGTCGAGTGTGAGTTCGATTCCCAGGTGTAAGCCTACGAACATAACTAGGACGATGGGACGCAGGTAGCGACGCGAGCCTGGCGCAAATAACAGGATCGGTCCGAGCAGTTCGAGGGCTAATGTCCCTCGGGTCAGTAGGTTTAGTAACTGTGGATATTGCGTCAGCCAGCTTCCCAGGGGGCGTGTGATGGCTGCGTCCCCCAGGATAATTCCGAGCGATTCACCGCTAAGCCAAGTGTTGTTGAATTTCCACAGGCCGGTGAACAGGTACATCATGCCGATCTGCAAGAGGATTCCGACACAGGCAATCGATAGGAAATCCTGGTCGTTGCTTTGTGGTAAACGGTGACGGCTGTCGAAGGAAAATCGCTTGCCGAGAGGAAGGAACATGGCCCAGAAAAGTCCCATGCACAACAGGACATCACCTCCATTAACCAGCATGGGAGTACGGACGTTGAGTGAAACGGTCAGGATCCAACTGGTGCAGGTTGCGATGCGCACTCGATACCCGACCAGCAGTGCCAAACCGGAAAGTCCGGCCAGGGCGAACAGGATAGCCTGGTAGCCCCAGCTGGCACTGCCAAGATGAAGCGACCATTTCCATACGTCGCCATAGTAGTCGTGGACGGCTTGCAGTGGTAACGCTCCATCACGAACGTACATGGAACTGAAGTCGTAGGTGCGACGCACCAGGTCTGTGAGTATGACCAGTGCTATGCTGATCCGAAACAGAGCCAGGGTCCGCAAGTCGATGGAGAATAGGTCCCGGTAATAGGACAAAAGCCGATTCCTGGGTTGTCGGGGCTCAGCAGTGAGTGGTTTTATAACCTGTGTCATGAATGTCCTCAACAAATACCAAGCAGCACTGCAAGTATAGGGGAGGTTGACGGACAGGTCTTGGTCGATCTTCGGAAAAAAGAAAAGGCGTCACACCTGGTAAGGCATAAGACGTGTCCCCGGTAACCGCTCGTTCGGAAGTAAACCTTATTCCTGAACGATTCGCATGGATCGATTTTCTGTCGGGGAAGATGGATGACCAGGTCGTCCGTCCCAGAAACGAATCGTGGAATCGCTGCTGCCGGATGCGATCCAGTTTCCGGACGGACTGAATTGTACACACCATGTGACAGCCCGATGACCACGCAGGGTTAATACCTGGTTGCCATAGACCGTATCCCATAACTTGAGGCTGCGATCATAACTGGCCGAAACGATACGTTGACTGTCCGGACTGAATCGGATTTGGGTAACAGGGCCCGTATGGCCTTTCAGTTGAAAACGTTGTATTCCTTTCGTAACATCTTGAACGTGGATGCTGCGATCGTAGCCACTGCTGGCGATCCAGTTTCCATCGGGACTCCAGGCCACGGTTAATACCTCACCATCATGCCCCGGGATTTCCTGTGCTAGCCGCTTCGTTTCACGGTCCCAGATACGTAATACGCGGTCTCTGCCGCCACTTACCAGTTGCGAACCGTCTGGAGAGAATGCAATCGTCTTTACCGCTCCCTGGTGGCCCCGAAGGTGGCCAGCTAGTTGCTGTTCCGAAATATCCCAGAGCCTGATCAGGCCATCGTCGCTGGCAGACCCGATCCATCGGCTGTCATTTGTAAAGGCTAATTGATTGATTTGTTGCTGATGCAGTTGTTGCGTTACCTGTAATTGCTTGTCAGCAAGGTTCCATATCTGTAAAAGGCCGTCAGCAGTACCGGCTGCCAGCAACTTGCCGTCTGGAGAAAAGCGGACTGTTCGAAAGAAGGTGGCCGGACCTGCAAAAACATGGATCAGTCGTCGTTCAGGTAATTGCCATAGCTTGATGGTCTTATCAACACTGGCAGTTGCCAGCCACTTGCCATCGGCACTGTAGTCCAGGTCTTGGACGACATGCTGATGGGCTCGCAGCATGGAGGGGGGGGGAGATAGCGTCCAACGTTTGACCGTCAAGTCCCAGCTGCTCGAGATAAATTCTTGACCATCGGGTCGGAAAGCTAGCCAACCAACAGGACGAAAATGTCCCTGGAAGGTACGAATTTCGACAGCACGGGCCAGTTCCCAAAGCTTAATCGTACTGTCAGCGCCAGCGGAGAGTAGGTGTTTTCCGTCCGGACTGAACTGGATGTGTCGTACGGCTAACTGTCCCGTGTCGATGGTTCGGTAGGGACGTTGTTGAGACGTTGACCAAAGTTTAATCGTGGCGTCACCGCTGGCAGTCGCCAGCATGCTATTGGTAGCGTTGAATTGTACGCAGTCAACCGAGCCTCGATGACGAATGGTGAATAGAGTCTCTGACGAGGATGTATTCCAGATGCGAGCGGTGTTATCCATGCTGCCGGTTGCCAACAGTGTTCCGTCGGAATTAAAGCAGACTGAAAGGATGTCATGTTGATGGCCTTCCAACGTTTGTACAGAGTGGCCAGTATGTAAATCCCAGATCTTGACGGTTCCATCGGCATGGCCTGTTGCGAGTCGCGTTGCGTCATGGTTGAAGCAGACACTTAACGTGCGGCCTGTCTCTTCAGCCAGCTTCCATTGCAGCTCCTGTTGCTGCAAGTCCCAGATGGCGACGATTCCATCGTTGCCAGCGGTGGCAACCTGTTGTCCATCGGGGCTTAAGGCAATTTCATTGATTCGGCCCCGGTGCAATGTTGTTGAAAAGGTGGCTTGTTGCTTGGAAAGGTCCCAGTAGACGAGATTTCCATCGTCGGTTCCCAGCAGGAGTTGATTGTCAGCCGGGCCGTAGACAACACTACGAGTCATGAATCCCGGTTTTAAAGTGGCTATGTCTTGGTGGCAGAGGCGATTCAAGTAATACCATTCAAATCGACGGATATCCTCTGGTATGGAAGGGTTGCTTTGCTGTTGCAAGAGGTCTTTTACGTTTTCTGTGTGAGCGTGTTCCCATGCCATTTGGGCCAGGTTCATATGGGCAGCGTAGAGGTTGTGTTGAGCGATTCTTTTCTCGCGTTTGGCTGTTCCTAGGTGTTCGATGGCAGCGACCGTCTTGCGGTCGGCCAGTTTCCTGGCTCGCTGGTATCGTCGTTGTTCCAATTCTGCAATTACCTGTGCATCTTCCGCACGACGCCGAGCCCGGCTCTCTTTTATGGTCATGGACTGAAGATGGAAAGCAGCCATCGAACTGACGATGGCCACAAGGCAAACGAGCAGCGTAACGGCTGCCAGCAGCAATGCGATGACGGGTTTTCGTTGGCACCATCGCCAGCAGCGTTCCAGCTGACTTACCGGTCGGGCCTGGACCGGTTTACCGACCAGGTAGCGGTCCAGATCATCAAGAAGGTCTGCAGCAGACAGGTAACGTTTGGAGGGGTCCTTTTGCAGACATTTCAGGCAGATTGTTTCCAGGTCGGTGCTGATGGTCGGAACCAACTGGCGTGGTGGAACAGGATCGGTCTCGATTAATTGGGTAAAAGTTTCGAGAATGGTTGCCGCTTGAAAGGGAGGGCGTCCCGTCAGGAGACAGTAAAGGATAGCTCCCAAGGAATAGATGTCACTACCAACATTTACGTCGCCATGATTGCCCGTCACCTGTTCTGGGGACATGTAGCTGGGCGTGCCGACGACGTCGCCGGTTACGGTTAAATCGCTATGATCACCAATCTGTTTAGCCAGTCCGAAATCCGTGATGCGAGTTTGGCCGTCGGCGGTCAACAGGATATTGGCCGGTTTCAGATCTCGGTGGACGATGCCGTGTTGATGTGCATATTCGATCGCTCCAGCAATTTCACCTATCATCGCTGCTGCTTCTCGTTGGGCCAGGGGGCCCTGTTGAATGCGTGCTGCCAGGTTCTGCCCATCGACATAGGCCATCGTGAAAAAGGGGTGCCCGTCCTGCTCGCCGACATCGTAGATGGGTACGATGTTGGGATGGTCCAGCTTGGCAGCCGCCGCCGCTTCACTATAAAATCGTTTGAGCTCTTTTTTGGCAGCAAATTTTCCAGCCAAGATCATTTTTAAGGCCACGACTCGCTTGGCCTGTAGTTGCTTCGCTCGATAGACGATGCCCATGCCACCGCGATCAATTTCTTCCATCAGGTGATACTCACCGAACAGTCCCAGAGACGCTTGTGGTTGATCGTTACGGTTCTGGTCGGTCGCCGGGAGAATGCGTGTCGTGGACTCGGGGTCAATTGAGACACTGTTGTCGTTCGAGAATTGAACAGTTTGTTGAATACTTGCGAAAGAAGGGTCGCCATTGTCGATCGCACGATGTACTTCCAGGAGCCGTGCTAGTCGATTTGCCAGGTGTGGAAATTGCTGGCAATAAAGTTCCAGGGTAGGCTGCTCACCGAGAGATTCGCGAACGCAGTATTCGCCGTAGATGAGTTCCAGCGTGGAGTCGTCATCCTGCTGCAAGGAGGGATGCGCCCGCAGGAGTGTTTCGATGGAGATTGGATTGCCTTGCTTCCAGCAACGATGTTGAAATGCACGGATACGGATCAATAACTGCGTTGTTGTTAGCAGTGAAGTGTCATTCGTAAGTTGATTCGTCCACGCCAAGCTCATTAGTCACCCGATCAATAGCTCGTGAAAATTGTTTCCTGATTGCCTCGGCAGTACCACCAAGTTTCTGGGAAATTTCTTCCCAGCTACAACCCTTCAAGCGATGTTCCGCAATTTCATTTTCCTTGTCGTTGAGACGGTCTCGTACCATCTGTAAAAGCTCCCGGTGCGCTACCATGCTGCCGGGTGTTTTTTGCAGTTCCTGTAACCCCAGTTCCTCCACGCTCGTCTTTGCTAGTCGTCGTACATCCCGACGGTCTCGTTTTTCTCGGCGAACACGATCAGTTGCCTTATTGCGGACCATGGTAGCCAGTAAGCCCAGCAACTGCTCCGGTGTCTCTAGGTCAAATTGACCTGCGGCTGCCCGCACAAAAAAATTGGCCATGATGGACTGGCAAATATCCATGGAGTCCATGGCACGACGCAGAGACGGATCCGTTAATCGCACACGAGCCATGATTCGCAGTTCCGGCTCGTAGCGACGTACCAGTTCAGTTGCTGCCTGTTCATCTCCCTGACGGACTCTGGTAATTAAATCGTTAAACGTTTCAGAATCGGACACGGCGATAGTACTCCTGGATCGAGGGAGAAGGGGAGAATCGTCGAAAAACAATGGTTCTGGTGGTCGTAGTTATGCTGTAAGTGTCACTACACAAAGAGCTTAAGAGTCTTTTAGTAAAGTCGTTTAGCAGTTCAATCAGTCTGTCGGGACAAAATTATTTTTTGCCGTAATTATTTCGGAACCAGGGTCTGGGTTGCTGCGGAATCTTCCCGGTCGAGGCCAATACGATGGTATTGGCCGGCTGCCCAGGAAGTGAACTGATCATGATAGTGTGGGCTGCCAGGATGCCCGGACTGGCTCTGGCAATCGATGGCTATCATTTCCGGCGGCTGGCTGCCAAGATCGTGAATCAGGCGGTAGCCGGCTCCCGTGGCGGCAAAGCCCGTGTTGCAAACGGTCACCATGTCACCGTCGACTGGCTGGGAAGGAGGGTTTAGTAATTGCCCCAGATCTCCTCGTTCTGCCAGCACGTGCGGAAAGCGAAGGACCTGGACTCGCCCCCATGTCCATTCGTTCAGGTCGTCACCAAGTCGTTCTGTTAACTTCCCGAGTGCCTGGTAAAATGCCTGGCGTATCTCCTGCTCGCGATCGGCGGTTTCAAACCATTGGCAATTGTCTTCGTGTAGCAGCCTGGCGGCTAGGCCACCGACGCTAGTTGACATGAAACTCAGGATGGGATCGTCGAAATGTTCACCTGCAACACGGTCGCACCAGCACTGGAAGAAGGTGTTGAAAAGTGTGGGAGCTACAAGTCCTTTCTTCATTTCCCCCGTCCATTGCTCAAGAAGTGCCAGCGCCGGCAGGAGCTGGGGATGCTCACCGTCCTGTAGCAAACACAGTAATGGAGGTAAACCGGCGACGGCCCTAAGGGAAAGGGTGTCCAGTTGCATTTGCTGAAATGTCTCGACCGTATGTTTCTCGGTCGCAGTCAGCATGTGGCGAATTCGGGTAGCCCGGTGGCCGCTGCTCCAGCACCCAGAGAGCGGAAAAGGATAATCGGCAGGAGCCAGGCGGTTGTTTGCACTGGCAATCCAGCCACGCGGCGGATCGATCAGCCGAGGCATGTCCTGGAACGGAATGAGCCCCTGCCACTGGTGAGCCGGATCCCAGCCGGGTCGGTAACCTCTTTCAGGCAAGTCGCGAATTGGGATGCGACCGGCCGCATGGAATCCTATATGCCCTGCGGTATCAGCGACGACCAGGCTGAATGTCGGGACATGCCATGGTTCCAGGGCTTCCTGGAATTCGCTAACACTGGAAGTTCTACCCATGTTCAGTAGCGCGGTCAGCCAGCCCCCCTCGGTCGCCCCCAGCCAGGTGAGCGAAACGGGACCAGTCTGTTGTGCTACCTCAGGCAGGATATGGTCCACGATCGGTCCATTGCGAGAAGAGGTAACTTCCAGGCGAAAATCGTCCGCTCCCCGGACCGTAATGATTTCCTCTCGTGTCTGCGCCGGTTCCCATTGACCGTCATAAAGGAAGCAACCAGGGTGCTTGGCGTCAGTTTTCTCCTGGTAAAGATCTCGTTGGGAACAAATGTTGTTCGTGATGGACCAGCCCACTTGTCGGTTTCGTCCGAACATGATTGCCGGCATACCGACGTAAGCCATGCCGGCAACATCGAATGAACCACCCTGTAGATGGGCTTCATACCAGCAGGAGACGGCCTCGAAGGCAATGTGTGGATCACTGGCCACCAGGGGCGAACCGCTGGCAGAACGTGAGCCATTGACAGTCCAGTTGTTACTGCCGTGCCCCTCGAACTCGTTGGCAGAAACTCCTCCCGCAGACTTCGGTGGCGAAACGGCTGGCTGGTAGCTTCCGGGAGGCATGATGCTTTCCTGGTCTGCTTCACCGAGTAGCAACTGCTCCAGGCGGCTGCCATCACCCAGGGTGCGTTTTGCCAGTTCCGGTGCCACGATGACAGGGAAGCGGCCCGTCAGGTACCAGCGAAATTCACATTCGATAGCGAGTGAATCAAGAGGGGTCCAGGGGGCAGGGCGGTAATCCAGCAGCGCACACTCAATGGGTAGGGTCGGGGTATGCTCGAGGGCGGCATTGATTCCAGCGGTAAAGGATTCGAGCAGTTGCTTTGTTTCCGAACCGAGTGTCTCCCATTCTTGGCGGGCGATTTCTGCCAGACCGACGGTGCGGACGATGCGGTCGGATTCGAGGCCAGCGGATCCCAGGATCTCAGCCAACTGGCCAGTTGCCTTGCGACGCAGGTAATCCAACTGGAAGAGCCGGTCCTGGGCAAGGGCAAAACCAAACCCGACGAACAGGTCTCGGTCATTGGTAGCAAAGATGTGTGGGATCCCCCAGGCGTCGCGTTCGATTTTCACGGGGGCGGAAATGTCCAGTGGCAGGGAATCATGGTCGACAGGCAGGCGGGAATGAAGTTGCGATTGCCACCACTGATTAAATGCTTCACGAGTCCACTGGTTTTGACGACAGAGAGAATCGATGCTTTCACCGTTTCCCAATTGCCGCAGGTAATCGATGGCGTTTTTTTCGGTCACCGGAAATCTCTCCAGAAAGGGTCAGGTGGAGAACGTGTACACGAAAGGACGTTCTCCAGGTTAAGCCGGATCGCGAGAGCATGTCACACCAGGAAGTCTAGAGCTTCTGGTAAGAGGTGCCTGGCGTCTCCCAGAAATAGTAACTTTCCAGTTCAGTTAAGCCCGCTGCTTTTTTGGCGCTTGCAGTCTGGAAACGGATCGTTAGTCGATACGTTCGTATGCCACTATTCATACGATAGAGATCAAAGGTCTTCTGCGATAGTTCCGGATCTGGCTCTAATCCGTAATGATCCTTGAGCCAGGTTTGGAGCAGCGATTGTTCCCTAACGGCTTTAACCAATGCTTCGCGATCAGCATCGTCCAGGGTGTCCAGTGTCGGCGTGGCGATTTTACTGCGAGAGAGGCTGGCGTCCTGGATGACTTCGCTCAAGTAAGTCGCCTTGTTCAGGGTGCGACGATCGTTGATCACAAGGGCCACGAAGATCAGTAGCAGGAGGTAGATGATGATACGATCAATTGTCAAGAGGCTGCGACGTTTCGGAGGATTGCCTGAAGACGTGGTGCGATTAGTTGACTGGGGAGTAGCCATGGCGTTTCATCCTGATTTTAGTTTGTGTGATAACGAAAGAATGGATCCTCATTATAAGTGTATTTCAAGTGCTGGCAATTCACCTCTCCGCTGCACGGGTCGAGTGCCGGGAACGGGCATGGATTGGGCACAATTTGACGTGTTGCCGATCGGCGGTTAATGTGTCAGCAGCTATTTAATTTGTTGTTATTTCCTCTTGGCGAGTTGCACCAACTATGTCTGATCCAACCAAACGCTGGGTGCAAGGATTTCGTGAAGGTGATCCTGATCTCATTGCTGAGTTCTGGAATGAATACGAGGTTCGACTCAGGCGGTTGGCAGAGCGCAACCTGGGGCAGCAGATTCGTCGCCGAGTTGGTTCGGAGGATGTGGTTCAGTCGGTGTTCAGGACTTTCTTGAGAAGGGCTCATCAAGACGAATTTGAATTGACAGACGGCCAGAGCCTGGCGGCTTTGTTGTCGACGATTACGCTGAACAAAATCCGTGAAAAAGTTCGATACCACACCCGCCAGAAGCGAGGAATTGATCGAGAGCGGTACCTGGACGCGCTCGCTGATCTGGCAGGCAAGGAAACGACCCCGGATGAAACAGCTGCTTTTCATGAAGTTGAAGAGATGATCAGCGATTTCAATCAGGACGAACAGCAAATCATCCAGTTGCGACTGGAGAACTACACCCATCAGGAAATTGCTCAACGGCTTCAATGTTCAGAGCGAACCGTCCGTCGCCTGGTGAATCGCATTCGAAAACGACTTGAGGCGGAGATGGAGTCGGAGTGACTTCCAACATTGATCAGCCCTTGGGGAAAGGGATCAATGTCTGACTTTCGGTTTCCCACAGCTTGAGTCGTAAGCACCGGAACACATCCAGCGGTCGCAATGACGTGGTGAGCGGTGTTTGCAGTTCCTCGATGCCGGCCATGGCTTCGGGAAGGCGATAAAAAGGAATCATGGCGTTGAGATGATGGACATGGTGATAGCCAATGTTGCCGGTAAACCAGTTCATCAAGGGGCTCATTCGAATGTAGCTGGATGACTGCAGGGCTGCAAAGACATAATTCCATTCACCACGATCTCGAAACTGCACGCCAGGGAAATTGTGTTGTGCATAGAAGAGGTAAGCACCCATGGCGGAGGCGATACTAAATGGAATCACGAGCGCCAGAATCACCACTGGCCAACCCCCCGGGCTAAGGGCTAGGGCCACAATCAAACCAAGGTGAACGATCAGCGAAAAGGCTGAGTCCCAATGCCGTTTTGGATTTACCAGCAAAGAACGCAGGCACATTCCATAGATAAAGATGGTCAGGTAACCACAGGCAATCGTAAGCCAGTGACGTGAAACCTTGTAACCGAATCGTTCCCACCTGGTTGCCTGATCATAGGTTTCTTGCGTCATGATGGGATAGGAGCCAATGCTGGCACCAAAAATCTTGGAGTTGTTCTTGTGGTGATGATCGTGAGAACGATTCCAGATATTGGGTGGATTGAGCGAATAGATTCCGTAGACGTTCATGATGGCTTTCGCCAGTTTTGACCCGCGCAGGATCGCCTTGTGTTCAAAGTCGTGATAGAGGATGAAGAATCGTACCAGGACGAGGCCGGACAGCAGGCTGCAGGTGATACGGATGGCCAGCGGTAACTGGCTCAGGCACGTGGCGGCAAAAAGGCCACCATAAATAGCTAATGTGGACCAGAGGTGCCACCAGCTAAGCCAGCGATGTTCCGATGCGTATTTCTTGCTGTCTAGTAGCAGTTCTTTGGCACTGCGCGTCATCGTTGTCTGTCACCCGTTTACGGTTGCATTGAACCTGTTACCCCATATACGAAAAGCGGGGGCGATACACCGGGCTCCCGTATGTGGAGGTGAAAAACCAAGCTCATAGGCGTATTTAACAGCAGACACAGATTTGGTTCAAGACCATGTTGCTTGCTTTTAGCAGGCATCCGCTTGCCGGGGGTAAAAAAATAGCGTGCTTACAAGTTTTACTTGTAAGCACGCCCTGCCTGTGGATATTAAGACTTTGTTAGCCTGCGAAACTACTTGGCCGGTTTCGCAGCCGGTTTCTTGGCCGGCCCTGGTCCTGCAATGCCGATCACGCCGCCACCGACTCGAGGACCAGCAGCTTCGGCATGCACGATGATTGAACGGCCGAGGATGCTGTGCACAGTCAATTCCTTGGTCTTGATATCGACTTCTGCCACTCCATCCGCATTGGCGTTGATCACACCGAGGTCCCCGGCGTGCTTCTCCATGTTAGTTGGGTTGTAGTGCCCGCCAGCGGAGGTCGCATCGGGCGCTCGCAAATCGCCGAATACATGGACGTGGAAGCCATGTTCCCCTTCGGTGAGGTTGCGTACCCTGCCTTTGACGTGCAGGACGCCATTTTTCTCAGTGAAACGGATCTGGCCGAAAGTTTTATTATCTTTGGTAGGACGGATTCGGCAGAACGCGCCGTGCGGGGCCAGATCGGCGTGGGCCGCGTCGTGGCCGTGGGCCTTCTTCTTGTCTTCTGCCTTCTTGTCTTCTGCTTGAAGAGTTGCGAAGGCAACCAGTACGGTCGTCAAAACAAAACAGCTTGCGATTAGTCGCTTCATGATGTGGTGATCCTTTCAGGTATTTTGAGATCAATGGTGAAGAATGGATTAAGATTGAAAGCCGGCCTGAGGCCTGCTTGACCCTTTCTGGAAACAACCACGGCTCGGCAGATTATAACTGACATTGCAGTCAAAGTACCTGTTAGCCTAGTCCCCGATCACGGTTGATTCAAGCAGCGAAAGGATTTCCTCGTGAAACCCATAAACGGGGCACTTGGCGGGCTCAGGCAACCCGTTATTCGATTTCTTGTCGAAAATGTGGTTGAAAATGTCACTTTCGGCGAGCAATATGAAGTTTGTGTGATGGCCCTTTGAATTCTATGCCGATTCAACTAGGATGGATCTCTTCCTACCTCAACAGGATTGGCAAGACGAAAGTTGCTTTCCTTGTCAGGACCTGTTTTTTCCCACGGATTTACGGCTGTCTTGCAAGAAGTCGTTTCGAGGTCCTGGGAAAAGCTGGCTGGTGAGCGAACGGTGAGAGAGACCAGGGATTTAGTTCGCGAGAGATAGCCGGAATAAGTGACTGGTTCACAGGGCCCCGCGCCCGTTATTTCCGGTAGGAATCAATTGTCCAGTTTGTTTATTTGAATACTTCTGTTGAAACGTGTTGAGTGATGAATATCAAGAGCTTGAGAAATATTGGGATTTCGGCGCACATTGACTCCGGGAAAACGACGCTTAGTGAGCGCATCCTGTTTTACGCAGGTCGCATTCACAAGATGGAGGAAGTACGCGGGGATGGTTCCGGCGCTACCATGGATCACATGGAGTTGGAAAAAGAACGCGGAATTACCATTACCAGTGCCGCGACCAGCGTGCAGTGGAATGATTATGCAATCAACCTGATTGATACTCCAGGGCATGTTGATTTCACGGTCGAAGTGGAGCGCAGCTTGCGCGTACTCGATGGTGCCATCCTGGTACTCTGTGCCGTGGGGGGAGTGCAGTCCCAGTCATTGACGGTTGATCGTCAGATTAAGCGATACCGAGTGCCCCGCCTGATCTTTATTAATAAACTCGATCGAACAGGCGCTGACCCGTTGAAAGTCTGCGAGGACGTGCGGGAGAAACTGGGCTGTGATGCGATCCTGTTCCAGTTGCCAATTGGCCTGGAAGAAGATTTTCGGGGGGTGATCGATCTGATCACCATGAAAGCCGTTTACTTTGAAGGGCATGATGGCGAGATTTTGCGCCATGATGATATTCCTGAAGACCAGGTCGAGGCGGCCCAGGCAGCTAGGTACGAGATGCTTGAAAAACTGGCCATGTACAGTGATGACCTGATGGAAAAACTGCTGGGCGAGGAAGAGATCGATGAGGCATTAATTCGCGAAGTGACGCGTGATGCCGTGCAGTACCAGAATACCACACCGGTCCTGATGGGATCGGCCTTCCGAAACAAGGGAGTTCAGTTGTTGCTGGATGCCATCACGGAGTACCTGCCTTCACCGCTGGGCCGGGAAGTCACGGCCATGAGTTGCGATGAAGAAGAATCCGAGATTGCTCTTTCTACGGATCCTGAAAAGCCATTTGTTGGCATGGCCTTCAAGATCGTGGACGAGGCCTTCGGACAACTAACTTACATGCGACTCTACCAGGGAACCATTGAACGTGGCACGGGCTACGTTAATCAACGGACTGGTCAGCGAGAACGCTTCAGTCGCCTGTTCCGCATGCATGCCGACAAGCGTGAAGAAATCGAACAGGCAACAGCCGGTGATATCGTGGCCGTGATGGGAGTCGATGCTGCCAGTGGTGATACCTATGCCACGGAGAAAGATTTCTGCACGTTGGAAAACATGTTTGTTCCAGATCCGGTTATCGAGATCGCGATCAGGCCCGCCAATCGTTCGGATGCCGATCGGCTTGGAAAGGCCCTGGCACGCTTCCGCAAGGAAGACCCGACACTGCGGGTGACACATGATAATGAAACTGCTGAAATGTTGATCGCGGGGATGGGAGAACTACACCTGGAGGTGTACCTGGAACGCATTCGTCGTGAGTACAAGGTTGAAGTTGAATCGGGAGCGCCGAAAGTGAGCTACCGTGAAGCGCCGGGTGTAGCAGTCGAATTTAATTACAAGCATAAGAAACAGACGGGTGGTTCCGGCCAATATGCACACATCGTTGGGCAGATGGAGCCTGTTCCGTTCAACATGGATGAGCCGTTCGAGTTTGAAGAAAAGGTGGTGGGTGGACGGATCCCCAAGCAATACATTCCTTCCGTGGAAAAAGGGTTCCGTCGCTGCCTGGACAAGGGGCCAGTTGCGGAGTTTCCTGTGATCGGGTTGAAGGTGCGGCTCGAGGATGGTTCGTACCATGATGTCGATAGTAGTGATAAGGCTTTCCAAACCTGTGCCGAGGGTTGCTTCCGCCAGACCTTCCCCAAGACAAAGCCGATTCTCCTGGAACCTATCATGAAGCTGGAAATCGAATGCCCGGAATCCTACCAGGGTACGATTGCCGGTGATATTACCAGTCGCCGAGGGATCATTCTTTCCACCGAGTTACGTGACACGGTCGTGGTCGTTGAGGCCCAGGTTCCCCTGGCGGAGATGTTTGGATATGCCACTGACCTGCGTAGCCAAACGCGGGGAGAGGGTTCTTTCAGCATGGAACTGCATACCCATCGCCGGGTTCCCAAGAATATCCAGGAAGAACTGGTTGCCGAACTGAAAAAGCAAAAAGAAAATCTCGTGGCTTCCAACTGATCTCTTCAGCGGGCCCTGTTTTTGTAGCATTCAGGCTGGCTTTCTCGTGGCAAGCTGTCACAATAAAAGGATCGCTCGCGCATTTCTTGCCGCGAGCTCGGTTCCGATAACTCTTGATTTCCGGGTGAAAAACCATGATGCATAAAGTAATCCAAGGCCTGCTGTTGATGTCTCTTTTGTTAAGCCCGGTTGCCAGGATAACTGCTGCGGAAAAAGCCGCTAAGCCATCCGCGGAAAAATGGGTCCAGCTCTTTAACGGCAAGGATCTCACGGGTTGGAAAGTCAAGATTCGAGGGCACGAACTAAACCAGAACTTTGGCAATACCTTCCGTGTCGAGGATGGACTGCTGAAGGTCGGCTATGAAAAATATCAGGACTTCGGGAACCAGTTCGGCCATATCTTTCACGAGAAAAGTTTTTCGCATTATCGCATTCGCGTGGAGTACCGTTTCGTGGGGAAACAGGTGCCCGGTGGGCCAGGCTGGGCGTTTCGTAACAGCGGCATCATGTTGCATTGCCAGTCACCGGAATCAATAGGCAAGGACCAGAACTTTCCGGTTTCGATCGAAGTTCAGTTGCTTGGAGGTAAGGAAGATGGGAAACGAACCACGGCCAATCTCTGCACGCCAGGAACAAACGTCGTGATGGACAAGAAACTGGTCACGCGGCATTGTATTACTTCCCAGTCCGAGACCTACCGCGGTGACCAGTGGGTGACGGTTGAAGTGGAAGTGCGTGGTAACGAGGTGATTCGTCACATGGTCAACGGTAAAATGGTCATGGAATATCAACAGCCCCAGTTGGATGAACGCGATGCCGATGCCAAGAAACTAATCAAGCAAGGAAATAAGATGCTCGATCGTGGTTTTATCTCGCTCCAGTCGGAAAGTCACCCCGTGGAGTTCCGGAAAGTTGAACTGCTGCAACTCAAGGAATAAATACTGAGAACTTGCCGGTAAGTAACGATTTCCGCAGTTGTGGGATAACAGTTTTTACCGAGGAGAAGTTTTGTCGAGGAGCAATCTTCAGTAACCGGGGTTAATGTACCTGGTGGGCAGGGTTGAATCTTTTCTGTTTTGGAGTTCGTCGGTGATTAAGAGAATAAGCGCCTTTCTGATGGTCCTGTTGATGGCCTTGCTGGCTGCGGTCAACGCGGAAGAAAATTCTCCCTCGCGGATTGCCTGGTATGGCGATTTGGAAGCAGGACTTGCCGAAGCGAAACGTAGTGGCCGTCCGATTCTGCTGGTGTCGGGTGCCCCGCATTGCCTGGGTGTGCCGGGAGTCTGGTGACCGGGTAAACAAGGCATGGACAGGAGTTTCCTGTCCAATCGTGACGTCGTTGCAGCCTCTCGTAAATTCGTCTGCATTCGCTTGGCTACCTACGAGAGTAAAAAAGAAGCAGAATTCATGGAGACGATTTTCCTGGGCAAGGGTGGTGTCCTGGCCAATACCGTTTTCTGCATCCTGGCGCCAGATGGAAAGACGAAGCTGGTACGCCCCGGGCGCTCGCCCCAGTTTGCTTTTAGCAGTACCAGTCGTATGGCAAGCGAAATGAATCGATTGGTTCAACAGTATCCATTGGCTGCCAAGAATGCCTTGAGGGATGTCCAGTTACCGATGGTTAAGAAGCTCGATGTGTCACTCAACGTGGCTGCTTGCGATAATCGACCCCTCGTCGTCACGGTTGCGTCCGATCAACCAGGACTGAATGTGATTAATCAGAAACTGCTCAGGAAAGCGTGGTCCGAACAGTTTGCCGGACAATTTGTCTATGGATCAACCTTGAAGAGCTCGGATTTAAAACCCTTGGCTGGAGCCAAGGAGTCTTCGGCAATCATGGTTGTTGAACCTGGCGCATTCGGGGTTTCCGGTAAAGTGGTAGCCCAACTCGATGCTGATGCGACCGAGGCAAGTATCCAGGAAATGCTGGTCAAGGCTATCAAGGACTTTAAACCACACGTGAAGAATCATCGTTCACATATCCAGTTGGGATCGCAACTGGGATTGGAATGGGAAACCGCGATTCCGGAGACGGATGTGGACTCTATTCGCGCTCGGGAACGACGCAATTCACGATAGTCCAGCAAGGCACGAGCGCAGCCATAAGATCCGGGGTAGTGAGGACGTTTATTCGCGTCGCAGAAGCCCGCGTCGTGGCCCCGTTTTGAACTGGCTGGCCTTGAGTTGGTAAGAGACCCCGTTGAGAACTTTCAGTGGTCCCGCGTAGTTGTAGAAAGCGCCGGATTCGTCCTTGCTGGCGGTGACCGTGGTGGCACAGTGTACGCTGACGTACCAGGTGCCAGGAGTAAGCCGGGTCTTGAGCGTCTTGTTCCAGCCCGTGGACGTGTCACGGATTGCCGCAATGGTCTCGCGTGATGGAGGTGACCGCTGTACGAACAGGTGGAAATCGAATCCTTCCTGTCCGCTCAGTTCAATTTGAACCGGTTGGCGACCTGTCGTAACATTGAAACGGAAATGATGTGTCTGGCGGTCACCAATTTTTGTGAAATCCGGATCCTTGTCAGCGGTTGTCCGATTCATGGAACGGACTTCACCGTTGACCAGGGTACCCTTGATCGGGGGCTGCCCGGTGCCGTCCAGGGCATACATGAAACAGGCCTCGGTCAGTGAAAGACGTTCGCCACTGGTAATGCCCTCGGGATGGGAGCCGATGTTCACGATGCGACCACTTGCCTGTCCGGTCTTGTAAGCCCAGATGGCAGCTCCCTCGTGCGGCTTCTTGTCCGGGGTATCGTAACGGGCCAGGATCTCAGTTCCCTCCAGGTGCTTGCCTGCCTCCAGGGAAAGCCAGTTTCCATTGTTATGGTAGATGTCATCTACGTATTGATCGTCGCCAAACGTACGGTACCTGAGCAACGGCGAGTTGTCGGGGATGAAATGACCAACCCGTTCTTTCTTAAGTCCGGTGTTGAGGGTGTTGAAAGGGAAAATGTGCAGGTAGCCCAGGCGTCGGTTACTGGCCGCTCCAACGTTGCGCCCACTGAGAAACGAGCCAGCGCAGCTGCCACAATAACTGCCACCCGCGTTGTAGAATTGTCGCAGAGCCTGGCGACCATTCAGTTGCAGCGATTTCCCGTGTAGCGTCGCTGAACCTCCATTGACATACAGCATGCGAAATCGCGGCTGACCATCCGGGTAAAGCAGGATACCGTTGATGTCGGTAGGTGACCCGGAAAACAATTCTTTCTGCTTGGCTTCATCTTTGCCGGCATAGTATTCGTAGGATAATCCCAGGGACTCGGCGGCTGGCAGGCTCTTGCGGCTACTTAACCTGACACCACCACTCATGAACAGATCCTTGTAGAAACCAGTCGTCTGCGAAGAAGCGGATTCCTGGCTGTAACAGGCAGCAACTGGGAGATAGGTCGCGGCAAGTAATAAGTATAAAATCGTCTTGATGAAGCGCTGTTTCATGATCAACGTGTCTCTCTTTCCATGCACGAGGACTTTTGGGAATCCTGTTTCCAGGTGTGTACCAGATTAGCATTTTCCTGTTTTCCTGGCCACTCTCGAGACAGGTTGGGATCCGTGTCGAATCATTGCTTTGTGCGACCTGTTAGGGTTTAATCAAGAGAAATCAATTTCAGAGAATTGCCGGTTTGTACGGAGATGTTTGTGCTTACCAGGAGAGGGAGATATTGGATGTCGTTCACAGCACCCCGAGATCGTTGCCTGTTGATCATCGTTTTACTGGCTAGTTTCCTATTGGGTAGCTCCGATGTGAGAGCCCAGGGGGCAGATGCCCCGTTTCCGACGCAAGCCAAGAAGATTCTTTTCCTGGGTGATTCAATCACCAATACGGGACATTATATCTCGATTATCGAAACACGTTTGCGGATGAGTGGGACGGCGAACTTGCCGGAAATGATTAACCTGGGCTTGCCCAGTGAAACGGCTTGTGGACTTTCCGAGCCAGATCATCCATTTCCTCGTCCTGATGTTCACGAACGACTCGATCGAGCACTGGAGAAAGTGAAACCCGATGTTGTGGTGGCTTGCTACGGAATGAACGATGGCATTTATTACCCGTTCAGTGAAGAACGGTTTACTACTTATCAACAGGGTATCAAGCGGCTGGTCAAGAAAGTTCACCAGTCAGGAGCGAAACTGATCCTCATGACGCCGCCGGCCTTCGATCCCTTGCCGCTACGTAAGCAAGGTAAGTTGCGAGGCCCCGAGGCGAAGAAATATGCCTGGTTTGCGATCTATGAGAACTACGACCAGGAAGTTTTGAAACGGTATGCCAAGTGGATCATGGAGCAGAAGCAACACGTGGCGATGGTGATTGATTTGCATACGCCAGTGATTCAATACGTGGCGACGAAACGAGAGAAAAATTCAGACTTTACGATGTCACCTGATGGTGTCCACGTGAATAGCGAGGGACATGCCGTGTTGGCCGACGCGATCTCCGAGGCCTGGCAGATTAAGCAAGTGGCTCCTCGTGCAGACCTTCTGAAGCTTGTTTCCGCCCGACAGTCGGTCCTGCATCAATCCTGGTTAAGTCACGTGGGACATAAGCGTCCAGGCGTCGCTGCTGGAGTTCCCCTGGTGCAGGCTAAAAAAACTGCCGCAAAAATCGATCAACAAATTCGCGAATTGTTGGATAAGTAACTAGAGTTCCAGGGCACCTTGTGTGGCCTGGGAAAGATAGATTGGAGAACCTGTCATGCCAGCTCGCCTTTTCTGTTATTCGTTGATCGCGATGCTGCTGATCAGTGCTTCTGCAGGTAGATCCCTGGCTGCCTTGCCCCCGGTTAAGCCATTGACGGACGCGGAGGCGAAAGAATACAAGCTCGACAGGACCTTCTACAAGAAGTGTACCCGGGTGCAGGATATCCTGATCGCCACGTCCGAGAAGGTTTCGGATTATGCTCACCAGGAAACGGCCTACCTGTTTGACATGATGATGAAGAGTATTAAACCGGAAATTGCTCAACGAATCCGGGAGCAAAAAGTTCTTTGTGTGCTGGTGGGATACCAGGAGTTTACTTCCGAGGTACCCCAGTTTAAGAGCGATAAAACCGGTAAGGAACTCGACTTCTATAACTGGAGAAGTCGTGGCTTCCTGACCAGGCGAGATAATCGTCCCGTGGTTCTCTTTGCCGAGGAGGATGTGCTGGAGTACGAGGGCGGAATGCAACTGGAAAGTATCCTGATTCATGAATTTGGTCACGTGATCCATGGAGCAGGTTTTGATAAGGTACTCCAGGAACGGTTAACCCAGACGTACGAACGTGCGAAGGCCAAGGGGATCTGGAATGATGGGCGGGCAGCTCAGCGATATCGGCGGGTCAGTAGTACCAAGCCGGTCAGCCTGCTCGATTCACTCGTGGCATCGTTTCCTGACCAGTCACCAGCCCTGATTCGGAAATGTCTTGATGCCGGGGATATACTCGTGAACGGCAAACCAACGCATGCCGCGGTTAAGGTGACGAGCAAGGACAAGGTGCTGATCGTTTTCGGTGGTCCCAAGGAATGCTACGCCCATAAGAACCGTGCAGAGTACTGGGCGGAGGTGCTGCAGTGTTGGTATGACACGAATCGTACGATGGATCACGATCACAATCACATCCACACTCGGAAACAACTCAAGGCTTATGATCCCGTGGCTGCCAAGTTGTGTGAAGATGTCCTCGGTAATGCTGCCTGGCGATTTGTGTCCCCGCGAAAACGTGCAGGCCATGGGCATCTGGCCGGCTTCGATCCCAAGACAGCGCCGCGTGTTGTTGATCCTGAACACATCAAGGAAGCGGCCAATGATTACTATGACAAGTACTGGAAAGAATACTGGCAGCGCCTCAGCGATAAGCATGCCAAGAAAATATCGGCGGAGAAATACCAACATCTGTTGCAGTTGGTTGCCAGCCAGGTCAAGGAGAAGAAGATTGCCGGGGCGCAAATCGTGGTCGGGGGAGATGGCCTCGCACCAGTCAGTCGGAATTTCGGCGTGCGGACTGTCTCGGGCAATCAGCCCGTTGATGATGATACGCTATTCTGTATTGGATCGGTCTCCAAGATGATGTCTGCAGCACTGATCATGAAGTTGGTAGAAGCAGGGAAGCTCGAACTGGATGTTCCTGTTGATCGCTGGTTGAAGGAATATGGAACCCTGCGGCTCAAGGATGGTGGTGATGCCGAAAGGGCACCGACGCTGAGAGAATTACTGTGTCACCGGAGTGGTATTTACAGCCAGCGTGACGAGATGACCCGGAACCAGTCCCGTTGGATACGTGATTTTCAACTGACCCTGCAGGAATCGGTTAACGGGATTGCCCGGGAACCGTTGAGTACCGCACCAGGTACTCGCTTTGCCTATAGTGGGGCAGCCTATTGCGTGCTGGGACGCGTTGCAGAAGTAGCAACCGGGACGCCCGTGGAAACGTTACTGCAGCAGCATGTGTGTCGTCCCTTGCAGCTGGCCCGTACGACGTATTTTCCTCATGGCACTCACAGCAATATCGCGGCCGGACATCATGTGGATCAGGACCAGTTGAAGGTTTCCGCAAGCACACCCCATCTGCTGGGTAAGCGGCAACGGTTTGCTTTGATTGGAGGCAGTATCTATAGTCCTGCGCGGGAGCTGGCTCGCTTTGCTGCCATGCTCCTGGACGAGGGGAAATTCGAGAAACAGGTCGTGCTTTCCCGCAAGAGCTGGCAGGAAATGACAACAACGCAATCTGAACGTAGTACGGGACCTTATGGGTTTGGACTGGGACTCAGGCATGACACGCAGTCGAACGAGTTGGTTACCTTCTCGCACGGAGGCTCCCTTTCAGGATTTATCAGCTATGTCGTGGTAGATTTAAGTACCAGGCGTTTTGCTGTAATTAATTACACGGGACCTCGGCAAAAAGCAATTACCAGTGCCCTGGTTGCCTGGGCTCGTCTCTGACGGAACGAGCTATTGTGGTTAGATGAACGGGCTGTGCTCCACCATTCGCGGAATGCTATGCAGGTAAAGGATTAGTCGAATGAAGCCCGGGTCCAACGGTGAACACGTACTGCAACAGCAATACGACAGTGCGGATAGAGCAAATGCCTTTTATGATGCGCAGATGCTGGACCATCTGAATGAACGGATGATTCGGTTGATCCAGCGACAGGAAATGATGTTCGTGGCCACGGCTGATAAGCAAGGAGAATCAGACTGCTCGTTTCGAGCGGGTCTTCCAGGGTTCGTGGTGATCCTGGATAACCAGACATTGATCTACCCCGAGTACCGGGGAAACGGGGTTTATGCCAGCCTCGGTAATATCAGTGAAAATCCACACATCGGTCTCCTTTTTGTTGATTTCCTGGAAACCACAATCGGTCTGCACGTTAACGGCACGGCGGACGTGCTTGATAACGAACAGCTTCTGCAACGTGACGATATACCAGGCGCCGTGCAGGAAGCCCTCCAGGTCAAGGGAGGACGACACCTGGAACGCTGGGTCAGGATCTCCGTAGAAGAAGCATACATTCACTGTTCAAAACATGTTCCTCGGCTACAAAAAGTTGACAAGACCATTCACTGGGGATCCGATGATGAATCCTGTAAAGGTGGTGATTTCTTTGCCACTCGGAAACCCCCCGGAGATGCTGAATGAAGAGGATACCTGTGAAAGTGTTTTGGGGAAGAGAACTTCCAGCGGGTTACATCGTGCTGCTCGCGATGGGACTTGGGTGCCTGCCTGTCCCGGCTGAGGCCCAGGAACCAGGACTTGCGTTGGCCGCGGAATGGAAATTCAAGAAAGGGGATGATTCCCGATGGTCCAGTCGCACCCTGGACGACCAGGACTGGAATACCATGCGTGTTGGCAAGGCATGGGACCGAACCTACGATGGTTACGGCTGGTATCGCCTCAAGGTAAAGATCCCTGGGCACTGGCAGCAAGATCCGGTCCTGAGTAAATACCAGCACCTGTCGTTACAGATCGGCTTGATTGATGATGCTGACCAGGCCTGGTTCAATGGGAAACTCGTTGGGCAAACCGGATTTCCACTGGGCGCCGAGATTACCAGGCAGAAACGTAACCGGATATACCAGGTGCCTGGCAAGCTGGTTCGCTGGGGAGAAGAAAACGTCATCGCGGTGCGGGTTCACGATGCCGGGGCCCGTGGCGGGCTCTACCGTGGTCCCTATCGGATAGGTATCTCTAACTGGAAAGACCTCGTCGAGTTGCAACTGGGACGCGGCCGAGGTGATGGCATCTTCCCGGCGGGAAAACCAATGGAGTTCACAGCCACGCTGGAAAACAGATCTTCTCGTGTCATCTCTGGGCATCTTAAATGGAATATACAAACCGATGAAAAAACAGATGTCCACCACGAGTCGAGGCCGTTAACCCTGGCCCCGGGAAAACGGCAAGACGTTCGCAGCAGTTTCTTGCCCTCACGGCCGGGCTTCTTTTTTGCCCAGTGTTCATTCGTCAGAGAAGATGGAGAAGTTTCTCGGCGAATGCAGCTGGGCTATGCCCCGGAAAAGATCTTCTCCGCATCGACCCGGGAAGCGGATTTCGAGGAGTTCTGGAACCAGGCTCGCCAGGAACTTGAGCAGGTGGATCCTCAGTTCGAGGTAATTCCCCAGCCGTCAGCAAACGATGCCCGCGTTGATCTTTACGAGGTGCGCATGCGTAGCCTCGGTAATGTTCGAGTGGCAGGTTGGTACGAGGTGCCTCGGAAACCAGGTCGGTATCCCGCCATCCTGCGAGTCCCTGGGTATGGTCAGAATATGCGGCCCATCGATCGTTTCGAGGATATGGTGGTCTTTTCTTTTAACGTGCGTGGCCATGGGAACAGCCAGCAGGATGTGAAAGGTCGTCCCCAGGACTATTGGATCCGTGGGCTGGATGACAAGCAGGACTATTACTATCGCGGTGCCTACCTGGATTGCTTGCGGGCAGTTGATTTCCTGGTTTCACGCCCGGAAGTCGATGCGAAACGCATTGCGATCATGGGGGGGAGCCAGGGTGGCGGCTTTAGTTTTGCGACCGCTGCACTCGATCCTCGTATTGCGGCCAGTGCCCCGGACATTCCTTTCATGGCTGATTTTGTCAGGTATTTCCAAACCAGTAACTGGCCGGAAATGGATCAGTGGATCGCGGCAAAAGAAAAACGGACCTGGCCACGGACATTACGTACGCTCAGCTATTTCGATACCATGAACCTGGCTCCCTGGATTCGCTGCCCCGTTTTCATGGGAGTTGGACTCCAGGATCCTATCTGTCCGCCCAGTACCAATTTCACGCTCTACAACCGTGTCCCGGGGAAGAAGCAATACCGGGTCTATCCATTTTCAGGACACGGGGTTGGGGCCGGGCATCGTGAACTGGTCTTTCGCTGGCTCCGAGAACAACTTGGATTGAAGTAGATCGCCATGGGCTTCCGATTGTGGTGCAACAAAAGAAGGAATACTTAACAGATGAGAATCATCGCTGTCCTCCTGTTCCTGTTCTGCGTACCCGCGGTGCAGGCCGCGCAACCGAATATCCTCTTCTTGTTTGCGGATGATCAGTCTTATGACACCCTGGGACCCAATGATGATCCCCAGGTGCAGACCCCGCACCTGGACCAGTTGGCTCGTCGGGGTGTTCAGTTTACCCATTGCTACAACATGGGTTCCTGGCAAGGTGCCGTCTGTGTTGCTTCGCGGACGATGCTCAATACGGGCAGTACGTTGTGGCGGGCTTTAAAAGCGGATGGACAGTTGCGGATGATACGGCGTAAAAAGAGTTCCGTGGATTCGTCCCAGCTTGGATTTATGTGGGGGCCGCGGATGAAACAACTCGGTTACGAGACGTACTTTACCGGTAAGTGGCATGTCCAGGCGGATACCACCCGGTTGTTCGACCATGTGCGGCATGAACGTCCTGGAATGCCTGCCGACACGCGTAAACCACCCTATCATGAGGAAGGTTATCATCGTCCTGTGCAGGGGCAGCCGGACAAGTGGAGTCCGTTTGATAAGAAGTTTGGTGGTTTCTGGGAAGGTGGACGTCATTGGTCAGAAGTATTGGCTGATGATGCCATTACGTTTCTAAAAGATGCAGGGGCCAAGGCCAGCCAGCCCGGGACGAAACCGTTTTTCATGTACCTGGCATTTAATGCGCCACATGATCCCCGGCAGAGTCCGCAAGAGTTCGTGGAAAAATATCCGTTGGCCAGCGTCAAGTTGCCGGCTCCGTTCTATGCACGTCATCCTTACGATACCGCTGGCCTTACCCCGTCACGTCGTGACGAAAGCCTCGCGCCCTACCCCCGTACGAAATATGCGGTGAAGGTTAATCGGCAGGAGTACTATGCCATTATTACACACCTGGATCAGCAGATCGGACGTGTCCTGGCCGAGTTAAAGAAGCAGGGCCTTGATGAGAATACCTGGATTATCTACAGCGCCGATCATGGTCTTTCCTGTGGACACCACGGGCTAATGGGTAAGCAGAATATGTATGATCATTCCTTGCGGGCCCCCTTTATTATTGTCGGACCCAATGCCAAACCCAACACGCGGTCCGGGGAACCCATCTACGTGCAGGATCTGATGGCCACCTGCCTGGACCTGGCAGGAGACTCGAAACGGCAGGGAATCGAGTTTCAATCCCTGTTACCGATTCTCAAGGGAGGTAAATCTCGCTACCGGTCAATCTATGGGGCCTTCATGAATACCCAGCGCGCCGTCATCCAGGATGGCTGGAAATTGATTCTCTACCCGGAACTCAAGGTTCAATTGTTGTACCACCTCCAGGAAGATCCCCAGGAACTAAAGAACCTGGCCGGGGAAGTTTCCCAGTTGCCGCGCATGCGAACCTTGTTTACGGAATTGCAGCGATTGCAGAAAGAGCATGATGACGAGGTTGACCTGGCGGTGGTTTATCCAGGGCTCGTTCAGTGACCAAGGGGCTTCAACGTTACCTCGTTGGCCACATGTTTCAACGCTTGTACCGCCAGGGCGGTTGCCAGCAGGGAATCATCTTCTTTCATCAAGGCGCTCATCTTGTTGCGGTAGCTGCCATCACTCGCTTGGCGTGATGCCAGTTCATGAATAATGTCGGCTTGCCATGAACCCGGCAACTTCAAGCGACTGCCAACCTCAGCCCGGACCGACAAGTGGTAGAAATGGATGGCTTCCCCCCAGGGTTCCGGATGTTCCTGGGGGATCCCTGCCGGGTAATGGATGTTCGGATGTTGCTGTAGCCAGTGGATCGCGGCCTGGATTCGGCTGTCCTGGGAATCGACCCCGGTTGCCAGTAAGGCCAGGATACCGTCGCAGGTTGCCGAGGCGTAACTGCGAAAATGGGAAGCTGCTGGTCCGCTTGTCTCTCGCCCCTTATTGGCATTAAGCACGATAGGAGAGAAGTAAAAGCCACCATCAAAGGGAATCCTGGAAAGGATGCCGGCTGAAACGGGAGTCGAATGATCCCAGCCCGGCAAGGGGGCATGTTGCAGGCTTGGTTGAGGACGTGGGTCGTTGGGATCTCGCTGTACCAGGCCCAGGAATAACTTGGCGCGGTTGGAAACGTCAGTGTCGATCGAGCCCGCTAAACGTAGTGCCTCCAGCACGCGTCGCGTGTGGGCCAGGTCCATGTGGCCAGGGTGGCCGTCCTTCAGCACACCGCCGAATCCCCACCCACCGTGCGCCAGATGGTCAGGACCGAAGCCATTGGCTTCCCGGTATTGCTGCTTGACCAGGTAACCGGTCATGCGTTTGATCAGTGCTTGATCCTCAACTGTGCCAGCCTGCAGGAAACAACGCAGTGCATAGGAGGTGGCATAATTGGGATACTCAAGGACGTCTGGATCGGCCAGTCCCAGGATTCCCTGTTCGTTGATCTGTCTGCGAAGGAACTGTAATGCACGTTGTACGCCTCCCACGGGAGGCTCGTACGTTGAGGTTGGCACGTCCAGCAAGATATGTAGGACAAACGGCGTGTAACCCTGGCCGGATTTCAGGAGTGCGTATTGTTCGCTATGCCAACCGCCGTCAGCAGCCTGCTGGTTCCATAACCAGGCAGCGGCCTGGGACAGTTGCTGGTCTGCGTCCTGCAGTTCACCTCGATGGACGGCCAGGGTAGGGCCCGAGGGGCGACCTGGCTTTACCAGGGGACTCGTGTTTTCCAGGTTGCATCCAAACGTGAAAGCCAGCAGTAGGTAACAGACCAGGTGCCGGATGGGTGAGCTGTGGGGCAGGGTGAACATGGCTGGTTCCTTCTAAGATTGCCCGGGGACTCTCGCGGTGGAGAATCCCCGGGCCGACGGACTTCGTGGACAGATTAGTTAAGCAACTTTACTTAACGCTTGCTGCTGACCTTGGCAGCATCTTTCGCTTGCTGACGCTTGGCAGCATTGTCAGCCACCTGGATCAGGATGGCAGCATCGCGATCGGTGGTAACACACTGCAGCACAGCGGCCGTGCAGAACACGGGGCTGGAGATGCAATGATGGCCGTTCCAGCTACCATTCGGATTCTGGATCTTGGCCAGTCGCGAGTTCATCTTGGCGTTCCACTGTTTCCAGGAATCCCCACCAGTGATGATTAGCGATTCGCTGGTCATCAGGTAGCTGAGAAACTCCTCTCCACCATTGTTGCCAAAACCTCGTAGCAGCGTCTCGTCGTTCAGCCGCTCGGCCTGTGCCTGGGCTGCTTCATTGGCATTGGCCAGGTCCTTGGCCTTTTCAGATTTGACGCCAATTTTCCGGAGATTCTGTTCGTTGACTTCAGCGTCCTCGGCCAGGTCTCCACGACGCTTCGCATCCCTGACCAGTTCGTTGGCAGCTCGCGCTTGCCCGGCACTGGCACGTTGGGCACCGGAAAAGGCATACAACTCCACGCCGGCTCCAGCCGCCGCATTGGCTTTTCCGGTCTTGTTGTTAAAGTTGCCTTGTTGGTACTTGCGAGCAAGCTTGAGTTTCGACATGTCGATGTTCTTGCCAGCTACCTGGGCTAACTCCAACGCCGTACAACCCAGCGATGACTGCAGTACTGGAGCCCAACCACCGGCTACCCAACTGCCGTTCTTTTGCTGTGATAACTGCAGTTTGTGGAGGCATTTGTCGAGGGCAGCATCGGTCCGCTTGTGAAGTGGATCCTGCTTGGGTAGCAGGGGCAACAGTCGGGCCAGGAATTGGGTGGTCATTGAGGTGTCGACCAGTTGGCCCAGCTTGGCCTGGGGTTGAGTTCCCGTGATGTCCGTAATTCGCGGACCTGGTTTCTGGTAACGCTCAACCGTGTCGACCAGGAAAGTAGCTGCCTTGCGAAGCGAGTCGCGATACTTGCCCGCTGTCGGGGTATGGCCAGCTCGCAGCAACGCCATACCGGAAAATGCCGTGGTCGCCGGGTCAAGTTTGACGCGGGAAGGGTCCAGGTTTTGTTGGTTAGCGTGGGATCCGGCTCCCCAGCCACCACTGCTGTGTTGTGCTTCCACAAGCCAGTCGATTCCCTTTTGTGCAAACGTTGAAATGGGGGCTGCCGCAGGGAGTTGTCGCCTGGCTTTCTTGGCAGCTTTCTTTTCCTTCTTGAGAGCTTTCGCTGTGGGTGTGGCGGACGATTGCCGGGAGGTCACTTGTTGGACACCGGTGGCAACGGTGGCTCCCAGGACGACCAGGCTAAGACTTGTCACGGTGAGTGTGCTGAGAAAAGAATGCTTTTTCATCTCGAATCTCCTCTGTGCATGGATTGCGGTAAACACGGGTAATGAGTTGGACTCACTGGACCACCCAGAAGTTCCACTGATTCTACGATTGAAAACAGCGGTCACGCGTAACGAGACTGTAACAGCCTGCAGGATGCCCGTTGAAGCAGGTAAGAATGTTACGGCCGGTGCCGCAAAAGATGCGACTTCAGAGGTGCCGTAAGCCGCAGGGAAGATAGTTCAGATTGGTCGTTTTGCGGATTTACCAGGAAGTCCAGCCGCCATCGACGACCAGGTTTTGACCGGTTACGTAACTGCTGGCGTCACTAGCCAGGAAGAGCACGGCACCTTTAAGCTCGTGTGGCGCACCCATTCGTTTCATGGGACTCTTGCTGCAGAGGCGAGCTACCATTTCCTGTGGTGCATTTTCATTGGGAAAGGGCCCAGGGCTCAGGCAATTGACACGCACCTGGTCGTCTGCCCAGTAGATCGCCAGGTGTCGCGTCATGTGTATGACGCCCCCCTTGAGAGCATGGTAGGCCACGCTGCTGGCCGGGCAGACATCGGCGTAGGCATCCGGGTAGGAGGCCACCATGCCATACATCGACCCGAGCATGACAATGTTCCCCGGGACACCTCGTTGCACCACGTGTTCACGGAATCGCCGCGCCAACAGGAAATAGCCGGTGGCATTCTCCAGGTGCCCTTCAAATTCGTCCTGGGCGATATCGGTCCAGTCCTTGCCGGCTCCCCCCTGTCCGTTATTGATCAGGATGTCGACCTGTCCTGCCTGCTCCACGGCGTTCGCAAAGCCGTTTGCTAGTGACGCTTCGTCCTTGTGATCGAGCACGATGGCCAGGTGGGCCTGGTCTGGGTTGGGTAATTGATCAGCCGCTGCCTGGCCACGTTCCAGGTCTCGACTGCCAACAACCACCCGTGCCCCGGCTTCTGCCAGTGCTGCACAGATTGCCTGACCGAGGAATCCTGCGCCTCCAGTGACCAGGGCAACACGACCAGATAGGTCAAACAGTTGTTCAACAGTGGGGGCCATCTGAAAAGGTCCTCTCGAAAGATGATCTAGCAGGTAAATCGATCGAAGCCGGCATCGACCGATTGCAGCATCGCCAGGTTCGCTTGTAATGTCTGGCGAGCTTCTTGCAGGGTGCAGGATACGGGTTGCTCATTGGTAACGGCGTCCAGGAATCCATGGGCCTGTTTAACAAAAACGTCATCTCGCTCCAGGCTGGTTTCCTGTAGTGTCTGCCAGGATTGTTCGGGAGCTTCCATGACCTGTAACCTTTGTTGGTGGAATAGGCAACGGATCGTGCCTCCCGTACAGTTAACCGTCAGGGTTGATTCGTTAGGTGCCTGGTGTTGGTTCATGCTGTAGCTGGCCATGGTATTTCCATGCCGGGCGATGACATGAACGGTATCTTCGACGGTGACTCCCTCGAGAATCTTGTGATCCGCATCAGCGACCAGGGATTGGATGTCTCCAAAGATCCACTGGCAGGCGTTCACGATATGGGTCAGGCCATCCTGGATCGCGCCGCCACCAGTGGCTCGATCCTTGTAGTAGATGTCACGGTAAGCAGGCCGATAGAAGGGAAAGTGCTGGCCGCTCACGACGGTCAGTTGGACCGGTTTGCCGTAACGTTCCGTGGAAATTAATTCTCGCAGGGTGATAAGCAATGGATTGAACCGCAGGACGTAGGCAACACCGACGATCCGACCCTGTTGCCTCGCTTCCTCGGCCAGGGCCTCCACCCCGTCCAACGAGGTGCTGAGGGGTTTTTCGATCAACACATGGATCCCGGCAGCAACCAGTTGCCTGGCCATGGGAACGTGCAGGTGCGCCGGGGTGCAGATCACTGCGATGTCAGGTGGGTCACGGAGAGCCTCATCGAGGGAATCAAAGGCCTGCTCCACACCGTACTGGGCGGCCAGTTCGTTCTTGAGAGAGGTGTTGGTTTCACAGATGGACAGGGTGGCACGCTGTGTATTTCCAAAACAACGTAAATGCCGGTGACCGATCGAACCGACTCCGATGATCAGGACTCGGGGTGCCATCACGCATTTCCTTCGCCGTAGGTGGTCGCCAGTTCCTCACCATGCTTGCGAAGCATTTCCATGCAGGCTCCAAAATCACCGCCGTAGGGGAGTAGCTGGGCCCCCTGGGCGCGTCGCATTTCGAGTTGCTCTACCGAGCCGGCTGGGAGTCCCCAAGCCTTGCCCGCATCAGCGGCTACCTTGGCGACTCGCTCGATGGCCTCTTCCAGGGTGAAGTCGGCACCAAGGCGATTGATCCGCAGGCCGAGGTCGCCAGGGCCCACGAACAAGCCATCGACACCGTCGACGGCAGCGATCTGTTCAATATTGGCAACCGCTTCCGGCGTTTCGATTTGGACGACCAGGAACGATTCAGCCAGGGTGTGGTCCACATGATCGGGAACACTGGAAAGAAGAAAATCGCTGTCCAGTCCGGCACCGTCCAGACCACGGTCACCGACGGGAGGAAATTTGACAGCGTTGACCAGTTGTTGCGCCTTTTCCGCCGTGGAAACGTGAGGAATCATCAGGCCCGTGGCACCGTCTTCCAGGTAGCGATAGAGGCGGGTTTTTTCCAGGGTGGCTGGACGTAGCATGCAGTCGATGTTGGCCAGGTGAAAATGAGTCAGCAGGGACTGGACTTCCCGATCGGTCATGGCCCGGTGTTCCAGGTCAAGCCAGATACAATCAAAGCCAAAATGGGCTGCGTGGTGGATATAGGCGGGAATGAAGTGCCCCAGGGCACACATGCGAACAGGTTCCTGCGCTCGTAAGCGAGCCAGTGTTTTGCTGTTTCTCAAGGTTGATCCTTTCCAGGGTGGAGTTGAATGGGTCGTTTTAAGATATCCTGCAACCGTGGAGGACTCAATGGACCAGGCGGCGAAATGAGTCGCTGCGTAAATCGCACTCCAGACGGTTCTCTAATTGGTTGCTGTGCAGTGCGTCTGCCAGGATGGTAAATGTCTCTCGAGCGGCCTCCACAGTCTGGGTTAACTCGGGTTCTCCTTGGGCAGCGTTCAGGTAAAAAGATGCGTATCCATGGCACCCTCGCTTGGCCATCTCCTGGATATAGAGCGTGGCCAGCTGAGTCTGGACCTGGGGATCTGGCTCGTCAAAAAACAGGTGCGGGTGCCAGGCAACGCCTGTGCATCGTACAGCCAGGTCGACATCTTGGGCGATTTCATTGATTTGATCCTGGAGGCGACCGCCGAAATCCGCCAGGTAATCAGGAACTCCCCGGCTCGCCACCTCTTTTAACGTGGTCAGAGCGGCACGCAGTCCAATCGTGTCACTCCAGTAGGTGCTGGAGACAAACATCTGTGACGCGGGTTCCATGACCGACCGTTTCCCCACGACTGCTCCCATCGGGTAACCATTGGAAATTGACTTGGCGAATACCGCCATGTCCGGGACGACGCCGACGACTGGCTGAACGCCGACGGCGGAAGGGCGAAAACCGGTTGAGACCTCGTCGAAGATGAAGACGACCTCGTGTTCCGTGGCCAGGTCGCGCACTCCTTCCAGGTAGCCCGCCGGTGGTTCTTCACTACGCATCGGTTCCATGATGATGGCAGCCACCTCGCCCCGGTGTTGCTCCAGTAGTTGGGTCAGGGCGTCCAGGTCGCCATAGGGGAAGGGCAGGGCAGTCCCTTGCAATGCCTGCGGAACTCCGGTGGGATCGATGCCTGGAAAAAGATGCGAGTCCAGTGAAGCGTCACCCGAAAGATTGGCCGCCAGGTACCAGTCGTGCCAGCCGTGATAGCCGCAGAACAAGACCTTGTCGCGACCAGTGGTTCCACGAGCAATACGGATGGCAATCGCACAGGCCTCACCTCCGCCCTTGGCATAACGTACCATTTCCGCGCAGGGAATGTGCTGGACGAGGAATTCAGCCAGTTCGATTTCCAGTTCATGGTTGATGGAATAGACGACTCCCTGGGCCAGTTGATGCTGGACCGCCTCGTTGACCACCGGGTCCGAGTAACCCAAGATGATGCTGCCGATGCCGCTGACCCAGTCAATGTATTCGTGTCCATCGGCATCCGTGAAACGGGCCCCTGAGGCCTGTTGAGCGTAGACGGGGGAAACACCGTGGGCATAACGAGAGGGGCGACGGCTGATTAACTGGGTCGCACCGGGAATCAGTTCGATCGCCCGGTCGTAAAGTTGCATGGAGCGTGGTACGCGAGACATCGATGATTTCTTCCTGCATCCGGTCATAGACGTAATTGAAATATCAAGTGGGATCGCTTGATATGGGAAGTGGTGTCCGATATCGTACCAGAACAGCAGGGACTGGTGTTGTACCCCGTGGCAACGCTTTTCAGTAACGCTTTTCATGGATCTTGAGTGATGACACGAACCGTTTATCTCTCTGGCGAATTTGTGCCCGAGGAAGATGCCAAGATTTCAATTTTTGACAGCGCGGTGTCACTGGGTGATACGGTCACAGACTCGGTCCGTACTTTCGGTCATCGTCCGTTCAAGCTGCAGGAACATGTGCAACGACTGTACAAGTCACTCAAGGTGGCCCGCATTGATCCCGGTTGCGATCCGGCAGAACTCCTGGCGATCACGGATCAGGTCCTGGAAAAGAATCTGCCCCTGCTGGCACCTCATGAGGATTACTGGCTGGTCTACAATATCTCGCGTGGCAGGTTCGTGATGGGACCTGACCCCACGGTCCAGCTCGGCGGCGCGACGGTGATGATTTTCAACCAGCCACTGGACCTGCGAGGCTGGGCTTCCTATTACGAGCGTGGTTGCCATGCCGTGACCGCCATGAGCCGCGCGGTACCATCCCAGGCGTTGGATGCGAGAATCAAGAACCGTAGTCGTATGGCCTACACGTTGGCAGAAATGGAAGTCAAGCTTGTTGATCCGGATGCCCAGGGTGTGCTCCTGGATGTCGATGGTAACGTCGCAGAAAACAAGGGTGGAAATATTTTCGTGGTGACGGATGGTGTCGTGAAAACGCCCATTTGCAGTAACAGCCTGGCGGGTATTTCCCGGGAAACGATCTTGGAACTTTGCCAGGAAGAGGCAATCACCTGCCAGGAAACCTTGCTCCAGCCGTATGACCTCTATACTGCGGACGAGGTTTTTTTCACCAGTACTCCGTACTGCATGATGCCGGCGACCCGGTTTAACGGCTTGCCGATCGGCGATGGCCAGGTCGGTCCGATCACCCGGCAATTACTGGCGGCCTGGAGTGACAGGGTGGGTGTTGATATCGCAAAGCAAGCAACGGAACAGGTTTCTCCATGACCGAAAGCATCGATCAACTGGTGGATGATTACCACGAGAATGGATTTGTCGTGGTGCGTGATTTTATGACGCCTGAGACGTTGGGAGAATTGCAGGACCAGCTGGATCGCTATATTCGAGAAGTAGTTCCTGATCTGCCTGCAGAGAATGCTTTTTATCAAGATCAGGATCGCCCCGAGACATTAAAACAGTTAAATCAAATGCAGGATGATCCGTTCTTTAATGAAATCCGCCATGGTTCGGAGTGGGTTGATCTGGCAACCAGGTTGCTGGGTGAACAGGCTGTCGCAAAGCACCCGCAGTGGTTCAATAAGCCGCCTGGGACCGACCATCCTACGCCACCCCACCAGGATAACTATTACTTTTGTCTGCAGCCCAACACATCCATTACACTCTGGTTGGCATTGGACTCGGTCGACCAGGAAAATGGTTGCCTGCGATACCTGCCGGGTAGCCATCGTCTTGGTATCCTGCCGCATGAAGCCAGTAACGTGCTTGGTTTTTCCCAGGGGATTGAATCATACGGGGAAGAGGAAATGGCTCGAGAAGTAGAGGTTTGTTGCCAGCCAGGTGACCTCGTGGCGCATCACGGAGAGGCGATTCATCGAGCCGATCCCAACCGCAGTTACGATCGGCAGCGTCGAGCCTTCGCCGTGGTTTACTATACGCGTTCGGCGACTCGTGACGAACAGGCCTACCAGGCCTACCAGCAGCGGCTTGAGAAACAACACTTGGCCATGGGATTAAAAGAGGTGGATGCATGAACCGATGTTCAATAGTGGTAGGCGCATGTTTCTTGCTGACGGTTTTGACGAATTGCGCCAACTTGTGCGCTGCCGGAAATAATATGCCCGTCGAAGAACCAGGTTTACACTGGCTCGATTGGTTCGTGATCTTGTTGTACGCCGGTGGCACGATCGCCCTCGGGGTCTATTTCAGCAAGCGACAGAAATCATCGGACGAGTACTTTACCGGTGGCGGAAATATGAACCCGTTGCTGATCGGTGTTTCCCTGTTTGCCACGTTGCTTAGCACGATTTCGTACCTTGGTATGCCGGGAGAATCTGCCGGCAAGGGGCCCGTTTACTTCGTGGGTATGTTAGCCCATCCCATCACGTTCCTGATTGTCGGCTACCTGATGCTGCCCTATTACATGAAGCATCGGGTGACCAGTGCCTATGAGCTACTGGAAATACGATTGGGTTACCAGTTCCGGGTACTGGGCGCCCTGTTGTTCCTGTTGCTGCGGCTGATCTGGATGTCCGTGCTGCTCAAGTTTGCTGGCGACGCGATGGTCACGATGCTTGACGTGGATCCATCCTGGAACCTGTTGATCGTGGCGATCATTGGGTTGGTAGCAATCATCTATACGTCGCTGGGTGGACTGCAGGCGGTCGTGATCACCGACTTGATCCAGACGATACTACTTTACGGTGGAGCCCTGACGGTACTGGCGATCGTGACCTGGAATTTTGGCGGCTTCTCCTGGATTCCTACCGAGTGGCCATCCGATTGGAAATCTCAACCTGTTTTTCCGGAATCCCTTGCCACGCGGGTGACCTGGTTTGGATCGATTCTCATGACCCTGGTCTGGTACGTTGCCACGCTGGGTGGCGACCAGACGACGGTCCAGCGATTCATGGCAACCCGGGATGCCGCTGGAGCCCGGAAAGCTCTGCTGACCCAGTTGATCGTGGGTGTCGTGGTAGGAGTTACCCTTTGCATGGTGGGGATCGCCTTGATGGCGCATTTTCACGAATTGCGAGACTCCCGGCCTCAACAGCAAAAAGACGAGATCGTCGCCTATGAGCAATTCAATGAGAATTTCCAGGCTGCAAAAGAACGTTATCCCTCGGACGAGGAATTGTTAACAGCACTTGATTGGAATGAGCAAACCCTGGATCAGACGCGCGATAACTTGATCGGTGCCGACCAGTGGTTTCCTCGTTTTATCTCGCACAGCTTGCCGATTGGCCTGGCAGGCCTGGTGATTGCCGCCATGTTTGCCGCAGCCATGTCGAGCCTTGATTCCGGCGTGAATTCGATTACTGCAGTCGTGATGACGGACTTCGTACAGCGCAACCGTAGGCAGGAAATCAGTGAACGCCAGCACCTCTTGATGTCACGTGGGATGGCCGTGGCCATTGGCGTGATCGTGGTCCTGGGAAGTATGGGGGCGGGGGCGATCGAAGGAAATATCATGGCGGTGACCCAGAAATCGGTGAACCTTTTTACCACTCCGATCTTCGCGCTCTTCTATTACTCCGTGTTTGCCAAGCGGGTTCACCCGGTGGGTGTCTGGGCCGGTACGATTGTCGGTAGCGTGGTGGCGATCCTGGTCGCTTTCAGTGGGCAGATCTGTTACTGGCTTCACGTGGGAATTGGGTTTGATCCGGCAACCGTGGGCGCTCCTATCGAGTCGAAGATGGATGCCTTGACGGGAATCCCCTATGAGGCGTGTGTCGATCCCATTAGTTTTCAATGGATCGGCCTGTTCGCCCTGGTGGCGAACCTGGTAGTTGGGATTTCCTTGAACTACTTACTGACTTCACCATCCTCCGAATCGACCACGGTTGAATAAATCGAGACCGTACGTGGCACGAATGAAACCCGTGAGACCCTGATGAAAGTAAATCCCGCTACGCGGCCGAGCCAGATTCTCCCAGCTTGCTTGCTTCTGCTGATCGGCTGCCCCCTCGTGATGGCCCAGGCAGCTGATTGGCCCCAGTGGCGTGGCCCACAACGCAATGGCATGTCGCTGGAAACGGATTTGCTCAGCCAGTGGCCAGCCGAGGGATTACCTGTACTCTGGAAATCGAGCCAGGTCGGAGGAGGCTATGCCAGCGTCGTGGTCAGTCAGGGAATGCTCTTTACCATTGGCCAGGAAGGACAGGACGTCCTAGCCGTGGCACTGGATGCGGTCACGGGTAAGCAACGCTGGTCCCAGACAATTGGGAAGACGTCACGCACGCCCTGTTCGACACCGACCGTGGATGGAGATCGCCTGTATGCGTTGGACCCGGATGGCAATCTCGTCTGTATGAAGACGGTTTCTGGAGAGATTGTTTGGAAGAGAGCGTTTCTCAAGGAATTCCAGGGACGCATGATGTCGGGGCGAGGTTATGGTGAATCCCCCTTGGTTGACGGTGATAAGCTGATCTGCTCGCCCGGTGGACCAGAGCATATGATGGTCGCTCTCGACAAAAAGTCGGGAAAGCTGATCTGGAAAACACAGATTCCCGACCTGGGAATGGCCGGGCGTGATGGGATGGGATTTTCTTCTGCTCAGGTGACGACTGCCGGTGGGATTCGCCAGTATGTCCAACTGGTAGGACGTGGCCTCATTGGTGTGGCGGCAGACGATGGGCGTTTTCTTTGGGGCTACAACGATATTTCTAACGGGACTGCGAATATCCCCACACCCGTCGTACGAGAGGACCTGGTTTTTTCTGCGAACGGTTACAACAGCGGCAGTGTCCTTTTGAAACTCTATCCCAGGGGCAAGCGAGGTGTCCAGGTTCAGGAAGTGTATCGGCTGAACGGTAGCAGATTTCAGAATCATCACGGAGGTGTGATCCTGGTAGGGGATGCAATTTTTGGTGGCCACGGTAGTAATAACGGACTGCCCACCTCGCTGGACCTTGAAACCGGTCGCCAGCATTGGAAACGACGAGGACCGGGTATCGGCTCGGCAGCGGTTGTTTATGCGGACGGGCATCTTTATTTTCGCTACCAGAATGGTGTCATGGCCCTGGTAGAGGCGACGACTAAGGGATATCGACTCAAGGGTAAGTTCCAGATTCCGGGGGCAGGGGGGGACAGCTGGGCGCATCCCGTGGTGGCCAATGGACGGCTTTACCTGCGGGAAAAAAACACGCTGTTTGTTTACGATGTACGTAACCGAGACCAGGTGGCTGACACGGGACCGAGGAAGATCGATTGGCCAGGTCCACTGGGGAAAATTCAGCAACTCGGAGTGGAATTGGAACCAGTTGCAGCCTATCTCGAAAGGACCATGTCCCGCAAGCACGGGCAGTTGTACGGAGAACTGGAAGGCCTGACGAAGCAGCAACAGGGCCCCGTCCTGGTAACACTCCAATCCCGGCACCTGTCGATCGATGGTTCGTTACAAGCCGAGGTTCTGCAATTGCTGGAGACAGTGTCTCGCCCCCTGGTGCTCAACCTGGCCGGTACACGAATTAGCTCATACGGGATCGAGCAGCTATCCGGCTTGAAATCGCTGTATGGACTGAACCTGGAGCTTTGCTCCGGGATCGATGATGATGCCGTGAAACCATTGTCAAAAGTGAACACCTTGCGTGTGCTGGGGCTGATGGGTACACCGATCACGGAAAAGGGACTGCATTCATTACAAGTATTGAAAAACCTGCGATCCCTGGACCTGGAAATCTGTGAACAGGTGGGAGATACCGGTTGTACGGTGCTGGCGGGATTTCCGGCACTACGCGTGCTGGTATTAAAGAAGACAGCGTTCGAGCCGATCCGGGTAACGGACGTCGGGCTGGCAAAACTGGCGACCCTGACACAGTTGCAGGTACTGAACCTTTACGCGAACAACATCTCGGACCAGGGCCTGGTCCATCTCGGACAGCTTTCGAAGCTTCGGCAACTGGATCTAAGCCTGACGGCGATCACGGATGCGGGACTGGTGCACCTGGAAAAGCTGTCCGGTTTGACTCACCTGGACCTGCTCTACTCGAATGGGTTTGCTGGTCCGATCATTACCGGGGCGGGAGTGAAATCCCTGGTGGGACTCGAATCTCTCCAGTCTCTCAGCCTGGTAGGCGCTCGGATTAACGACGAGTCCTTGCAGCTGCCCTGGCCGAAGACCCTGCGGTCACTGCACCTGGCTAATACCGCAGTTACGAAGCAGGGGGTAAATCGTCTAAAGAAGCGAATCCCGGAATGTAAGGTCATCCGTTAGAAGCTGATTCGTTGGCGAGCGGATTCGTTATTTAACCGGTTTGAGCAGTTCCGGCTTAGTCTCCTGTAGGATTTCCAGGATGGCCTTGCGATCTGCCATTTTTAATCTTGGGAAATCCTCCGGCTTGTCTTGCCCTCGCAGGATCTGTTGTAAGCGTTGTTTTACGTAGCGGCTGACACCGGCCGGCAGCCGATCGAAGGCGGGTGTGTAAACCTGGTAGCTCAGCGGATATTTAAACAGCCGCTTTTGTTGGTCGAGGTCCCGCAGTGATCGTCCATGTTGGTCCCGGGGTCCCTGCCGGGCGAAGTAAGTGGAAAATTCGGACGTTCCTGTAACTGGGCTGGAGAGTGGAAATTCATCAGCAAAGAGCATGTAGCGAACCAGTTTTTCACCCGCGCGACCAATGCGACGTCGCGTTAGGTTGCTCAGGGAACCCTCCGGTCGACCGAGATTCTTATTGAGTGTTCGGTCGTAGTGCGTAGCAGTAAATTCCTCGAACTGGGCTAGTGTTAACAGGTTCTGCATCTGGACCTGGTGTTCCAAGACCATGAGTGCAACCAGGTCACTGTGTGGGGTCAGGTAGGGAGCGGTATTCAGAAAGTCGTCGAGGCGGGTAATGTTACTTCCTCCAGCCAGGTCGGGCTTTCGGTTGGCTGGGTTCTCAGAAAAGAACTTGTTGCCCATGTGTTGCATGTTTCCATGGGTTCCCGTCACGTAATAGCCACCCCAGCGCTGGGTAAATGGGCTGCTATGATCGGTGTTAAAAGTTCCCATCCCGAAGGCAGGTTGTCCATTTCTACCAGTATAGAGGGACCGTACGAGTGGGCCAGGGACCTCGTGGGTGCGTCTGGAGGCATGGCAGATGAGGCACTGCCCTCGATCACGTTCGAATTTCGGACGCGGTGTTTCCTGTTGTTTCAGCGTGTAAAAAACGGTCCCCAGTTGGGTGTCAGTCGTGATGATCTCCAGGACTTTACCGCCAAGTACCCAGCCCACGTAATTCTGGTCGTTGTAGTACAGGGCACGCGGATGCCTGGAATCAATCCATCGCAATTGCTGGCTGGTCTTGGAGTAGACGAGTACCTGGGAGGTGGGGGAAATTTCAAGTGCCTGGAGAATTGCCGGCAGGTACCCGCGTTGCGGATCATATTCCAGGGTTTGTTTGTCCTGGTCCAGTGCTTGCTGCAACCTGCTGATGTGGTTGTTCGCCAGCCGATTGTGGTAGTCAATGGGTGGCCGCTCGAAGCTATAAGACCCCTGGGCGAAGGCGGTTTGCAGACCTGGCTGCAGTACCAGGGCCAGCAGTAGCGTGAGCGCTGCCAGGGCGCGGATGACCGATCGGAAAGACATTCCAGGTTGGTATGTTCGAGAGGTGATGATCACGGCTGTTCCTAGGGCTAGACTTTCAAGGATTCACGGGCAACTCGCATGACATTACCGCCGATGATCTGGCGAATTTCTTCATCCTTGTAGCCTCGCTGAACGAGGCCTACGGTGAACAGTGGCCAGTTGGTAAAGGCGATGCTCTGGTTGGCCTGGCTGGTCGTCTTGAAATCATCAGCTGGCCAGAGAGAACGAAATTCTTTGCGGCCTCGTGGCGTGGAAGGAATCTTGCGTTGTTCCGTGCCACGATTCTGGGACGTGTAGGCAACGTCGGTTCCAATAGCCACGTGGTCGACTCCAAAGTTCTTGGCCACGTGGTCGATATGATTGAGGAACATGTCGATGGCACCACTGCCACGCAGGAACCGGGGGATACAGCAGATACCAATGTAGCCACCGGTATCCGCGATCGCTTTGATGACCGGATCGGGTTTGCTGCGGATGTGAGGATGAATCTTACCGCAAGTAGAGTGGCTGGCGACCACCGGCTTGCTGGAAACCTGGGCTGACTCGAGGCTGGTTTGCCATCCGGAGTGAGCGCAATCGGGGATCACGCCGACACGGTTCATTTCCTTGATGACGGCACGGCCGAAATCACTGAGGCCTGCGTTGGCTTTTTCAGCACACCCATCCCCGATCATGTTGCGACGTTGATAGGTCAGGTGCATCATGCGGATTCCCAACTGGAAAAAGACCCGCAGGTATCGTAGTTCGTCCGGAATGGAAACCCACTGCTGGGTCAATGGTACCCCGTTACCGGTAAAATACAGGCAGTGTCGTCCTTCTTTCTTGGCAGCGAGTACGTCGTCGGGTACTGCGGCCTTGGAGACGAATCCGCGTAGTAGATCGGTCGCATAGGTGAAGCGTGCCAGTCGCTTGATCAGCCGCATGGGATCCTGTCCCTCTTCGCCCGCATTCTGGAAAATACAGGTGACCCCAGAAGCCCGCCAACCAAGACGGTATTCCTGCTGCTCTACCGGATCTGTGACATAACGGATCATTCCCATCTCTTCCCGCAGGTCATCCAGTTCCAGGTCCGAGGCCCCCGCCTTAATGGCAGCGGCCATGACGTCACCGTCCAGTGCGGCACGTGGCGAGAAGCCGTAAGAATCAAAGACAAGTGACTCCGCATGCAGCCGCAGTCCTCGTTCCAGTTCCCGGGCTGATGGTTTGAGTATTTTTAGAGCTGCCTCGCGGGCCTGCGTAATGGTTGGATTGAGACGTTCGGTCAGTGCCGAGACAGGATTGTCCTGGGCAGCTGAGACGGTTGGATTGTGAGTCAATCCGGCAAGTGCTAAGGCGGTGCCTCCCTGCAGGAAGTTGCGACGGTCCATGATTACTTGTTTCCTTTCAGTAAAGCCTGTCGTTCCTCCTGTGGGAACTGCAGACAATCATGCTTCCAGTATTTAAATAGTTGTTAATCGGCGTTCATCTTGATGCGATTGAAAAGACTGTCGCGTCCCGTGATCTGACCTGTGCCGGACCAGGTGTCACCCGTTTGGAGTCCACCAATGTGCTGGTTGTAATCACGAGGAATTTGAATCTCGACCTGGTGTTCTGTTTCGTCCAGTAAACCGGTCAGTGTTTTTCCGTCTTTGTATGGTGAGTCCTTGTCCCAGCTGTAGGTGGAGGCGATCTTGGTGATCCTCACCACAAGGGGAAATGACTGGCCTGCGATGGCTGCAAGAATCTGGTCCTGGTCCGTACGGTTATGTCCTGTCGCATTCAGCAGTTCGCATGTTTCCGACAGGCTGACCGTGGGTTCAGGTTCAGGTTCAGGTTCAGGTTCAGGTTCAGGTTCAGGTTCAGGTTCAGGTTCAGGTTCAGCGGCCATCGTTTCAGGAGTCTCGACTTCAGGAGTTTCGACTTCAGGAGTCTCGACCTCAGGAGTCTCGACCTCAGGAGTTTCTGGGTTTGTTGGTTCCGGCGGTATCGTTTCCTCTTTGGCAGCAGA
>Ga0163108_10000165_pt1 | contig 49128 bp, 33 predicted proteins | sample Fk1155metaG_FD_109644 | JGI IMG/M metagenome (GOLD analysis project Ga0163108, IMG submission 109644) | Marine microbial communities from the Central Pacific Ocean - Fk160115 155m metaG | ecosystem: Environmental > Aquatic > Marine > Oceanic > Photic zone | place: The Central Pacific Ocean...
AATCTTGTTCTTCCGGGATTAAATCTTTTTCTTCCGGGCTTGAATCTTGTTCTTCGGTAACTTCTAATTCCAAAGGCTCTACGAGCAAGGTTCTAGTATCGACTAGTCCCTTGACTCTGACAGCAGTCCTATTCTCAATTTTTTCGTGATAGTTGGTTACAGCAGTCACAGTGGCAAGGCGGCCTTGCACCTCGACCTGAATCTGGCCCATTCCTTTTCTCTTGGGCTGAATAGGAACATAGACACTGCCAACATTACCAACCGCATTCTTATAATCGATTGTTCCATCCGATTTAAATCCATGCATCCAACGCATCATAGCTAAAAATCCGGCAAGAATCAAACATCCCATGACGGTAGCCCCTAGCGTAGCAATCCCTAGGCTATAACCCTTCTCAAGAAGCATGGCTCCAGTCCATCCAAATCCTGTAAAAAATGATCCTATACTACGAATTGAAAATATCCCGGTTCCTCCACCTTCCCCAATCTCACCCAAGTCAAAATCAATATCTCCTCCGAGAATTAAAAGGAAAAACATTTGAATGAAGAGCACAAAACTGGAAACAGCTCCTATAGCAACGAATGTTTTCATTGCCGCAGGATCCAAGGTCAAATATGACTCCCATAAACCACTCATAATTCTACTAATTATCTAATGTTATACATTCTTAAAAAAAAACCGCTCATGTGCCATTATAATTTTATTTAATTTTTGGAACATCTAACAGTCCAATAAAGGCATTAATTAGGAACAATCTCCTAAAACCCATGAATTTAGATTATTCATTTTCCATTTTCGGTGACTTGCGCATTCTCTTCTTGACCCCATGCTTGCGTTTATTTGCCACGTTGAGCCTCTTTTGTCTCTTGGATGGTTGACGGTTCTTTCGTCGCGTCTTTTCCATATCAGATCTGCGCCGGTCCTTGCGCTTCCGTTCCCGGTCCTCAAGAATAGAACAAATAAGATTACGCGCCTGGATCCTGTTTGCCATTAATGAACGGCTCTCCTGACATTTGACTTCGATGCCAGTAGTAATGTGTTTGAGTTGAACACAAGAAGAAGTCTTGTTAATTTTTTGCCCTCCTGGTCCCGATCCTCTAATGAACCGCTCAAGCAAATCGCGTTCATAGACTTTTGCTCTGCGCATTCGTAAAAGCAGTTCCTCAGGAACGGGTAATTCTTTCCCCATACAGTTAAGCTTAGCACAAAATGACCACTCATGCGCCTGAAGTCCTAAAGCTTGATGATTATATAAAATCAAATTATGATGAAAACTCAGTGGAAAATTCTACTCAACCGCAAAATCTCGTTAAGATTATCAATTTTTTCGAATCTCTTCCCGATGACGAAAAGCGAGAGAACCTCCTATCCTATGCGAACAGATCGAAGGCATGGGAGCCAAATCCTGATCTAATCTATGATTTAAAAGATATTCGCAAAGATGAAGAATGCACAGACACTGTCGGCATCTATTTAAAAATGAATCAGGGAAAAGTGTTCTTTAATATTTCAATGGGACCAAAAGTCCAAACGCTGACAAGGGCTCTGGCATCGATACTTTGCGAGGCATTGAAAGGTGCAACTATTGAGCAAGTACTTGCAGTTAAAGATGAATGCATTTCACAAATAGTCGGTGAAAAACTTGTCCAACTAAGAAGCCAAACTGTTTACTACTTAATTCAGAGAATGCGCTCGGCTGTTTCAAGCATCCCAAATTAGTGCAGCTTAAAAGCTTATCTGAATTTTTTTCTTGCACGGGAAGATCCCCTGATTACTGATACTCATACACTGACAACGTCATGGAACCCGGTGAAATCCCGGGACAGTTTGCGCTGCGGTAACTGGGCACGAATTCCCATTACGCCAATCCTGCAAATGAGCAGGGTGAAGACGGGAAGGAGGTTATAATCCAGGAGTCCGAACACTTGATCTTGTCAGAGCCCGCATAATTCTCCTCGCACAAAAGAGAAGACTGTAATGAAATATTTAATCCCAAAAATAATTGGGCTAATTAGCCTATATTTGAATCATCTATTTGGATTCAGAGAACTGAATATTCTTTTCTCAGTAAAATTTAAATTCCTTCTCTCCACATTCATTCTCTTGAGTGATTCTAAGATTATCCTAGCCGAAGATGAACCATTTCCTGTAGAAATTGAAAGGACCACTGTCGTTGCCACCAAAACACCCAAACAACTCAATCAACTTTCTCCAGGAATTGATTCGCTGGACGGATCCTCATTAGAAACACGGCAAATCTATCAGCTCGAAGATGCGTTAAATTTCCTTCCCGGAATCTCCATGGTTCAAACAGGACAAATCGGCGGAGCATCGTCACTGTTCGTGCGGGGCCAAGAAAGCAATCATTTAGTTACACTACTGAACGGACGCCGACTTGCACCTGGACTTGCCGGACTCTATAACATCGAGCTTTTAGACACAACATTTCTAGACTCGGTCGAACTAGCCCGAGGACCAGTGTCCAGTCTTTACGGAAGCGATGCTCTTGCTGGTGCACTTAACATACGCATGACAGATGCTCGTTTCCTCGAAGACACTAATAGTTTATCTTTAATTTCTGAAGCAGGATCCTTTCAGACAACACGTAATGGCCTGCAATTCTCTACAAGAAAAGAAAAAGTTGGTCTTGTCTTGGATGCATCGCATCTACAAACAGAAAATGATCGACCTCAGAGCGGATTCAGTAATTTAACTCTACGGAACAATTTATCCTTCGAGTTCTCAGATGAAGTGTTTCTAGATTTTCTTTACTTCTATCAGAACAGCGACCTGCAGGTCCCCGGTTCTGAACAGAGTTCTTTTTTTCCCGAGCCTCAGATTAACGCAAATGAAAGTCATCTGTTCTCCCCAAGAATATCCATTTTCCGTGATCATTGGGATTCTTGGATTTTCTATAGTCACACTAAGAGTAATCTCAAAGCAACGAAAGATGTGTTTCTTCAAGACAATATCTTGGAGCAGACCGGAAACGAATTCGAAGCTGTCATTAACTTTCATTCAAAGAGCGAATCAACATGGACCATCGGGACCGGTTATTATGAATACGAATTTGATAGGATCCCACTCAGTCCAGGACCATTTAATCTGCCAAGTAATAAAAGATATGGGTACGCCTCAATATTTTCTCAGGCCGATACTGCACTCCCGTACAATTTCCATACCATTGTAAGTACCCGCTGGGATGAACACGATTCGTTTGAAAGTGAAGGAACCTATTCTGTACAGATCAACAAAAGAATCGAAAGCATCAATACTCAACTGTTCGGTAAAGTTTCTACTGGTTATAAAGCCCCGAGTGGGCAGGACTTTGTTTTCCTTGATCCGAGTGTGAATCCTGATTTGATCTCACCCGAAGAAAGCACTGGATTGGAAATTGGAATCCGCCAATTCCTGTCTTCGACAGGCAGTAATCTGTCCCTGACTTATTTTAAATCGAACATTGATAACTTGGTCGATAGTTTCGGGTTCCCGGCATTCCCTGCCGAAGTCGATACAGAAATACAGGGAATTGAATTAGGTGCGAATATTCAATTCGGACAACGTCTCAGTGCCTATGCTAATTACACCTGGCTTGATGCTGTCATTTCTGAAGGACTCTACTTCGGAGGGTTTGCTGGAAAACCAGGAGATAAATTACCACGTCGCCCTGAAAATACCGCTGCAGGAGGACTACTATACGAGCTAGATAATTGGAAGATCGGCGCAGAGATTAGAGGAGCATCTAAGCGACTGGATGGGCCCGGGCTAATACTCAGTGACTATGCAGTTGCTCGTGTGTATGGAAGTTGGAAATGGAAACCGAACATTAAGATTTTTGGTCGCATTGAAAATGTTTTTGATAAGAAGTATGAAACGACACGAGGATTCACTGCGGCCGGAATCGGTGCGTTCGGCGGGATTACAATCCGATTTTAAACATTTGAAATGCTTATAAATTCATCCTGAATTACCTATCAATCCGAATCAAATTCAAGTAGATCTAATGAAGCTTCTTTGATCGGATCCATGAGATCATCATCAAGATCCGACATGAGCGGTAAATGTGCTCCGGTCTGCGCAATGTCCGCGAGTGAAACTGCATGATGAAGAACGGGTATAGGGCCATACGCATTCCTAAGATTCTCTAAAGTTTCAAATCTGCCTCTGATAGATTCCGCGGATTCAAAATCATTGGATTTGATCGCATTTAGCATCTGCATTGACTTTGATGGTGCAATGCAGACACATCCTGATGTGAATCCTGTAACACCAAAATCACGCAAATGCATCATTGCAGGCTGTTCCCCAATTCCACTCACCACCATTCGAGGATCAACTAAATTAAGTAATTCCTTAAGATAATCATCTTCCGAAGTTTCCTCCCGTACGATCGCATACTTTATCCAAGAAATGATCCCGTCTTGCACAAGTTCAGAAACAATTCGAGGAGAAACATAAGATTCATCCTTAATGTACAGAACGGCCTTAATTCCTGACCTTTCGACAAAATGCCTAACTGCTTGAGCAACGCCTTCAGACCTGGCCGGAAATAGTGTCGGCAAAATCATGACTGCGGGAAATGATGACCCTTTTAGAATGGCCGCCTGATCAGTAATATTCCCAAAGAAAGGACCGACCGAAGGAATGGCCAGAGTCTGGTCTCCACTTTCTGATTCAAGCATTTCCAGAAGTTCAGAATATTCAGAAATTGCAATGTTATAGAGATTTGCATTTCCTCCATACAAGAGAGTTTGAACACCACCACCCTCAAGGTGCTTTATAAGTCTACGGTTCTCTTCAAGGTTAATTGAATAATCATTGTTACGGCAAAGGGGCGGCACGGCAATGACCGAAGAGGACAGGAAAGATAAATCATTAATTGAAGTCTTCATTGGATAGAAACCAGCTTCAAGAAACCTAGTTCACTTCTTTCACTGATAAATCAATTATCTATAGAACATAAAGTAACCCAAGAAGAATAACCGCAAAGATAGCGGCTCTCCCTATAGGGAATGCACCTAATCTTGAATCTTCATAAAATGCTTTTTGTTTCGCAATCAAGGAATCACCTTCCAATCCACTCAACTTCCAAAAAGGGGTCATTATAATAACTAACAACCGTGATGGTGCAGCCTTAGTGAATCTGTTCAACCAACCAATGAATTCAATAATGAATGCACGGTGGACTCTTTCATTTGTAGTATTGAGCGTCACGTCGGCTCCTTTATAAAATAGCCTCCCTCCCTTTCTCCAAAACCAGTCAAAGTCGATATTTGTAGAACGTAGCTCCGGTGGATATATATTTGTTAACATAAGAACAGCAAATGCAGCCGCTGAAAAGAATAGGAGCTGAAATTGTGTAACAACGTGCGTTAAATCATAAGGATTATAATCAAAATCACGAGGTAACAAACTGTATAATGTTTGCTGAGGAAAGCATCCTATAATGATGCAAGCTGATGCGGAAATCGCCATAGCTACTAACATATTAATGGGTGCTTCTTTCGTACGAATCCCCGAATCATGGGCAAAGAATGCGAAGAAAGGAATCTTGATGCCAGCATGTTTAAGAACACCAGCAGCAGCAAAAAGCAAAAGAAGCCAAATCACCGTGCGTCCCTCTTCAGCAGCACTGACCATAATCATACTCTTACTCACAAAAGCACACATGAGCGGAAAACCCGAAATTGCAGCAGCACCCACAATCGATAGGCCCGTAGTCCACGGCATCGTTTTATATAGCCCCCCTAACTGTGAGGCATTCATGGTACCGGTTCGGTAAAGAACAGCGCCCATGCTCATAAATAATAAACCTTTAAAAAATACATCATTAAATGCATGAGCCACTGCACCATTAATCCCCAACTCTGTACCCAGTCCAATACCGACCATCATGAAACCGATCTGGTTAATCATGCTATAGGCAAGAGTTCGCCTAAGATCATTTTCTATGACTGCATAAAAGATAGGGAACATAGCCATGACCGCTCCAATATAAATTAATGGTTCTGCCCCAGGAAATCCTCTAGCCATGGCATAAACAGCGGTCTTTGTGGTAAAGCAGCAAAGATAAACAGCACCTGCCGCAGTCGATTCTGGATAACTATCCGTTAGCCAAGTATGCAGTAATGGGAATCCGCATTTTATTCCAAATGCTAAGAAAATAAGTATTCCACCAAGACCATTCAGATCAAAAGTATTAAAGCTCAAGGATCCAGTGTCCTTGTAAATAATAGTCGCTCCCATCAATAAGAGGAGGCCAGATGAAATGTGTAGAATAAGGTATCGAATGCCTGAGGCCGAAGAATTCGGAGTCCTTCGAGCCCATATCTGAAACACTGAAGTGACTGCCAACAACTCCCAGAAAACAAAGAGTGTGACTAGATCTCCTGCCAAGACTGCGCCAATGGCACTGCCCGCGTACAAGAGACCAGTAAATCGCTGCATATTATCACGCACATGAAGTGAATAAATTGAAGTTATGATCGCTGCAAAATGAAACAAATAAGCAAAAAGCATGCTCAACTTATCAAACCTCGCCAATTCCAATTGCAGATCCATCAAGGAAAGCGTCATCACATAATTTTCGCCATGGGATCTATCAATCAAAATTAGATTAATGAGGCCAATTACAGGAGTGATAACGGAAGCTACTCCCTTTAGTTTGCCCCTTAAAACTCCGATCAGTAGAGCTCCGACAAAAAGAATAATCACAGGATGCAAACTACTCGTCATAATAATCCTCCGATCTCATGAGAACTTTACGTAATTCCTTTGCGATAATTACAATTAATGAGCAAGAAATAAATCCATACACACTAAAGAATCCGAACCACCCCTCGAATGCAAAAACACTATGCTTATGAGTGAAGAAAAAAATCAAATCGAGAATAAAAAATACTCCGCAAAGCAAAAAGAAAATTTTCAGCAACTTCTTCACATTCGCGGGATTATCCCAGATCCGCGCCTTGCCATCATCTTCTAATCTAACAATCCCCTCGCGGTCCGGATCGTTCGACTCAGGTAATTCAGAAAGATCGTCCATTATTTTGTTATGAGTTGTGCAAGTTCAAAACCGAGTCCCGGGAACATGAAAAATAAAAGGCCAGCCAGAGCCGTAATGCAAAGTGGTATCAGACATGCAAGAGGCGCCTCCTTGATCCCTGAATCCGAACCTTTCTCATCCTTTTGAGGAGGGCTACGGAAAAGCGCATTAATAGGAATTGGTAGAAGGTAAGCAATATTTAATAGTGAACTAATTACCAACACAACCGCCATCGCCGTCTGCTCAGCATCAAGAGCACCAAGAAAGAGATACCATTTACTCCATGCTCCACCAAAAGGAGGGAGACCTATAATGCTAAGTGAACCAATTAGAAATGCTATCATTGTTATCGGCATCTGCTTACCAAGACCAACCATCTGACTAATGTATTTCTTTCCGCTCGCAACAAAGATTGCCCCCGCACAGAAGAAGAGTGTTATTTTACCAAAAGCATGCATAGCAATATGCATCACGGAACCTGTGACCCCATTCGAGGATAGGAATGAAACCCCAAGGACAATATAAGCGAGTTGACCTATGGTAGAAAATGCTAATCTCCTTTTGAGATTGTCTTGAGTCAAAGCGATGAGCGAGGAAACGATAATAGTAAAAGCGGCTATGTAAGTAATTACAGTTACCACATCCAATTGCTGCAGAAAATCAGTGCCAAAAACACCAGTAAATACTCGCAAAACACAGAAAACCCCGACCTTAACGACAGCAACGGCATGAAGAAGGGCCGACACTGGGGTCGGAGCAACCATCGCATTTGGAAGCCACGAATGAAATGGCATGAGCCCCGATTTGGCAAAGCCTAAAGTGAAGGCAACAAGAACAATTAAACCATCGCTTGAGCCGATTTTACCGTCGAGAAATGCGCCATCGGTAAATTTGATATCCCCACCACTCTTCCAATAACAATAGATCATTGCGGGCAGGACAAATGCAACAGACGTCCCAAGAAGATGACTTAAATAGGTTCTTCCTCCAGTCCTTGCTGCCTTGTCCCCATGATGAGTCACAAGGGGATAAGTCGATAGCGAAAGAATCTCATAAAAAATATAAAGGGTCAGTAAGTTGCCCGCAAAAGCAACCCCGATAGTTGCTGAAAGTGAAATTGCAAAACATGCAAAAAACCGTGTCTGGTCATGTTCCCTAAGGCCACGCATGTACCCTACAGCATAGAGCGTTGTAAGAATCCACAAAGATGAAGCCACGAGTGCGAATAGCATGCCCAGACCATCGACTCGAAACTCAATCGGAATGCCTGGCAGAATTTCACCAAATTTAAAATGTAATATCTTTCCCTCTCTGATGAGAGGCAACATCATAAAAACCATAGCCAACTTTAAAAAAGCGGCCAAAAAAGTAACTCCTTCACGGGCGTCCGGTCTTTTTCTGAACACTAGAATTGCAGGCACCGCCAATAGCGATACGAGCCATGTAAATAGAGGAATGAAGCTAAATTCGATCATCTAAGTATTCATCATTTCAGAGCAGTTTGAATCCATTCAAAAAGGGGCCTGTTCATAATGCCCAGTAACAGTACAGACACCGAAGCGATGTATAGAGGAACTAGCATTGACCAAGGAACCTCTTTAATACTTGTGTCTGGATTCGCATCAGAATCGGAGGGGGAGAAATCCTCTTTGACACCAGCAATGTTTCCAAAGTATGCCCGTTCAAAAATTCTAAAAAAGATAACAGCATTAACTAAACTAGAAAAAATCAACGCACAAACATATTCCCACTGCCCTGCCTCTATTCCTCCTCTTATAAGGTACCACTTACTGAAAAAACCACAGGTCGGAGGCAAGCCTATCATGGACAAAGCGCCAACCGTAAAGCCTATCATGGTTAACGGCATTTTACGAAATAGATTATCAAAAGCATTGACCCTAGAATCCCCGATCCTCAGAACAATGATCGATGCAGCAATGAAAAGACAAAAGGTCATCGCTGCATCAGAAAGAATGTGATAAAAGGCACCTGCCTGACCAGTCACGTTTCCCAACCAAGCCCCTCCAACCATATATCCAACCTCAGCAACTATCAGATAAGTTAACATCTTTTTAATATCTGTCCTCGCAAGAGCCAAAAGGGAACCGGCTACAATTGCAATAACTGACATCCAAATGACAAGTTCCCCCCACACGTGCTGATCCGAATATACAAATTTATCTCCGAAAAGCCAAAGCATGACTCGAATCATGACATATACCATAACCTTGGTCATGAGCGGGGCCATGAAGGTTCCAGTCATGCTAGGAGCATAGGCGTAAGCGTTAGGCAACCAGCCATGCAAAGGGAAAAATGCCATCTTTGTCCATACGCCAAGCATTATAAATATGAAGGCCACAATAATACTCTGATGCTCCCATAGTTTATCATTTCCTAGGACCATCCGGATATCATCAATATTCAATGTACCCGTCTTTATGTAGAGATATCCAACACCAAGTAAATAGAAGGAGGCTCCTATTGTCCCCATGATCACATAATTAAAACTGGACAATGCCGCTCTTCTATTTCCCATGGCAATGAGGGCATAACTGGTCAAAGAAGTAATCTCAATTAACACATAAAGATTAAAAGCGTCATTGGTCATCACAATCCCACAAAGACCAACAATCAGCAGTTGTATTAATGCATAGAAAAAAGGAACCTTACCTTGAGCTTCAGCCTCAGCCCTTGTCTTAGAATAAATCGTATTAACAAATCCGACGAAGGTAACTGCAAAAACGACCAGAGCCGCGAGAATATCTACACGCAATTCGATCCCGACCTCAAAAACGGTAGACTCAGGCTCCCATCCTCCCATTCTGTAACGGATCGTCTGAACCTTATCGCTAAGAACTACAATGATAGTAAATAAAGAAATTATGGAAGAAAGACCCAAAGAAATGAGACTCGTTATCCAGCACTGCTCTGGCCTTTCCCTGCCAAGCAGAACAACGATCAAGGCTCCAAACAAAGGAACCAGTAAAATGAGAATAGGGAAATGCTCAGTCATGCCCCCCCGGTCTCAGTTCGTTTAAAATTTCATCTTCCTCAAGGGTCCCAAAAGACTTGTGAATTCTTTGTGATATAGCAAGGGCGAGGCCCAAAGTGCTGACCCCAACAACAATGGCCGTAAGCATCAGAACATGCGGAAGCGGGTTAGCATATTTGTCCTTATCAATAATATTATGTTTTAAATTTTTAGAACTCTCTTCCGAATGGACCTCAGCCTCTTGATGATGATCCGGTCCATGATGCGAAATAATTGGAATGCCACCAGTCTCTTTGACTCCAATTGAAACATAGAAAAGGATAATAGCAGTCTGAAAAATGGCCATTCCAATGAGCTTCTTTATCAGATTGTTTTTAGTGATCATCGCATATAAACCGATCATCATTAGAATTACATAGATCCAATAATTGAACTTTGGAACGATGTTTTCTTCTATGAAGTTAGCAATGATAGGATCCATAATTTAAAGCCCTTTGCTAAGGCGCCCTCTAGTTGAAAGGTTTGAGTACATTGAAAACATGATCGCCGTAACAGTAAACGCGACCCCAATCTCAACTACGAGCATGCTGTGGGATCTTGCCATCATAGAGTCACCTGGCAAAATAGAATCTAGTACCGAGTAATTTAAAAATTCCTTCCCCAATAGCAGGCAAAGAACTCCCCAACCCACATAAATAAAAATACCAATCACTGCAAAGATCATTGTTCTTCGCTCACTGAAAAGTTGCTTAGCTTTTGAGAGACCAAAAGCAAGTGCTAAAAGAATATAACTTGCGCCAAACATCACTCCCCCTTGGAAACCTCCCCCAGGACTATGATGTCCATGAGCAACAACATAAAGTGCGAAGATCTGAATGAACGGCAATATCAGACTGCAAGTAAACCGAGCCAGAAGACCAGCCCCATCATCGTCATTGTCATTGTCACTGGGAGAGTCAGTACCTTCGAAATTCCTCAAAACTGCAATAATTCCTATCCCTGCAATAAAGATAACAACAGTCTCAAACATTGTATCATAACCTCGAAAATCAGCCAACACAGCAGTAACCATGTTTGGCACTTTGGTCACAGATTCGGTCTTCTCTATGTAAAAACTTGAAACCTCTCCATCACTAGCAGCGGATCGAGGGTCGCCCCAAGAAGGAAAATCTTGGGTAGCTGAAAGTAATAAAAGTCCAACAACGAAAACAGCAATTAATCCAAATACTTTCATTATTTTTATTAATCCTTAGATCTCCTTGTTGTTGAAAAAACCGTAGCGATCATAATCACGGTCGATACCCCTGCACCAACAGCCGCTTCAGTAAAAGCCACATCAACCGCGCCCATCTCTGCCCATAATAAACATATAAGAAAAGAATAAATCCCAAAGACCATAGAAGCCCCGAGAAGGTCCTTCAGCCTAAGAGAAACAATCGCTGCAACGACCAAAAATATTAAAATTATTATGTCAAACTGCCAAATCAATGAATCAACTAGTTACGGTTAGGTTGTATAGAAAACACTATTTGCTATTATATTAAATTATCTAAACGGAATTCCTCCTTGCTGTACTCTTCTTCTTGCTAGGAATTTTCTTTTTTACTTTAGATTCGCTATCACCTGATTGACTGCCCTTTATGAATGGGCCCCCGAGGTCAATGATTCCACCTTTACCAGAACTAGTGACAGGATCGATACCATCATCGTACCCAGCTTTCATCAATAAGTGAGTGCTAGTTGGGCTCGTAAGCATAATCAAAACCGCAATCGCTATAATCTTAATTGCAACGAACAAACTAACTACATCGAAATGACTCAGAACCTGAATAGCCATGCCTGCTGTAATAAGAATTGTTGAAAGAGTATCTCCTTTTCCTGCAGCATGCATTCTAGTGTAAAAGTCCGGAAACCTCATTAACCCGACACTTGCTCCCATAAAAAAGATTAAGCCACTGAAGATTAGAATAATGCTTAACACGTTTAATATTTCATCCATAGCACTCAGGATCCTTTCACTTCCATTGGTGAACGTTTGCCATAAGCTGGCCTAGTTCGATTGAAATACCTAGACGCAGCAAGTGACCCCAAGAAATTGAGTGCCGCGTAAGCAATCGCAAAATCAACAAACATTGAGACATTATGGAATAACGCTCCAATAATAATAAGAAGAACAGCTGTCTTAGTCCCAATGACGTTAACTGCTACTATCCGATCAATGGCGGTCGGTCCAACAATGATCCGGAACATAATCGGAATCATCATCAGAAACAGACAAATGCCCGCAACCATTAATACTATATCCATGACTTGGTCACTCATTACTAATCAGCAGAAAAAACATAACGAACTCGATCTGCCATAGATCCCATCAAACCTTTGGCAGCTGCGTCGCTTATAGCGTGAACAAGGAAAACATCACCATCTATCTTAAGAGTAACAGTGCCTGGCGTCAGCGTTATTGATTGAGCTAACACATATTTTTCAAAATCACTCTTAAGACCGGAGCGAAAACGGACAATCTGAGGCTGAATCTCTTCCCTCATTCTTGGGGAGAGCGAAATTCTAAGAACGTGGATATTCGCAAGAACAATTTGCCATAGCAACCACAACAAATAAAGAGGCAACCGGCATGCTTGTTTCAATCTACCACCAAATTTTAAAGACCGATTAGAGAATAAAAGATCTGAAGAAAGCCAAGTGACAAAGATACAGGAGAGTATGCCCAAGCCAATATGAAACGCATCAAGTATCCCAGATAGAATAATCCAAGTTATTAATAAAAAAGTAAAAATAAGAGCTCGATGCATCTCAATTGTGATTTGCGAAACTATCTAGATTTACTCGTATCAATTAGGTGACAATTTGCAAGCAAAATTGGCGTAACTTTACTCTAAAAGGATAAGAGATATTGATTCCTTTTTGTTTTTATCTTTTAGCTACTGGCCAGTAACTCCCTTCCAATCATCTGTCTTAAAGGGACTCGCTGGAAGGCCCTCCTTATTTGAAAGATTTGGATTTACGATCTCATTCCAGCCAAAACGCACATTCTTCGGTTCGGCAACATCCTCAGCACTAACTATAACGGCATGTCCATCAATGACTGCCTTTGCAGCAACAAATTCACCGTTAGAACTAGAAATCATAAAGTCCGTCAAATCTTTACCGTCTCGTGATACGAGACCCGTGCCAGTATGCTCAAATTTTATTCTTATCTTATCCCCTTCAACCTGCATTGATTTATACAATGGTCCGGAATAAACACTATTTCCCTTACCATAATCTTTGGCAAGAGCCCACAATGCCAATCGCTTTCCTACATCTTGCTTGTTACGGGGATGAATGTCTTGAGTGTTTCCAATATCAGTAATAATTGCCATGCCCGTCCCCGGCACCTTGAGTGTCGCAACCTGCGCTTCCCAAATGTTAGGCAATGCATCACCGCGGTTATATCTGTAAGGAGCAAGTTGCACAAAATGAAAAGATAGATCTTTCTTGTTAAAAACGTCTCGCCAGCCAGCAATGAGCGCCTTCATTTTATCGTGATAGAGCATTCCTTCACCAACATTTGATTCTCCTTGATACCAAATTGCTCCCTTAACTGCATAAGGTACTATGGGAGCAATCATCCCATTATAAAGCCCCGTAGGATTGCCATGATTGAGCTTCGGAACTTGCGGAGGAGATGGGATTCTTCTTCCATTCTCCACGGCTGACTTGACGGCATCAGCCCATCTCTGTGCCCTATCAACAATTAAATCAAGATCACTGAACCTCCTAACTTTATCCGCAATACTTCTAAGATTGTCCACCGCATCAAATCCTGGAATTGGCGTCCATGGTTCAATTCTAGTTCCACCCCAAGCTGTTCCGACAAGCCCGATTGGAACATTTAATTCACTTTGTAAATGACGACCAAAATAATAAGCAACAGCAGAAAAATTAATTACACTCTCAGGGTTACACTCTTTCCATGAAGCATTGCAGTCTTTTTCAGGAAAGGTAGATGCTTTTTTAGGAATATGGAAAAGCCTTATCTGAGGGAATTTAGCATTAGCAATCTCCTGAGCTGAATCATTAGAAGCACGCACTGACCATTCCATATTGGACTGACCTGAACAAATCCACACCTCACCAACAAGAACATTGGTAAGAACAATTTCATCCTGCCCTGAAGCGATCTGAATCTTGTGAGGACCACCTGCCTCCATAGGATCCAAATTCACAATCCACTTCCCATCCTTTGAAACTTTTGCTGTTTTCTTCTGAGTACCCATTAACACAACCACTTCATTTCCAGGATCATCCCAACCCCAAATAGGAACCTGCGCATCTCTCTGTAGAACCATATTCGAACCAATTACTTTCGGCAGTTGAAGCCGCGCATGAGTGGACAAGGAAAGAAAACCAAAAAAGAAAACGAGAGTAATATATTTTAGATTCATGTAATTTTATGATGGAGAATCCATCTCAATTTTACAAGACAAGACTCCGCCTAATCAAAAAGACCCTAAGGGTCTTCTGATACCGCTAACCGAAGAAAACCGATTCTTCCAAGTGATCTCACAGAATTATCAATTCGAAATCTTACTGTTTCGGTTCCATCACCATTATTAACACGGCCCCTATATTCAACCCCTTCGGCTTGCCACTCATTAAAATCTGCCGAACTTTGAGCATGAAAATAAATCTGGTCATGACCAATTGCCTGTAAAAATTCCATCCTTAACTCTCCATCACCACCCAACTCAACTTCAATGCTAGTATTATCCTTCTTAAGAGGATCCGTGTTTTCAAGATATTCTATCAATGCTGATCTTCCGTCACCATCAACATCACTCAATAATTCAACGCCCCCATTCTCATCAACCCATGATAGAATAGGCATAACATCAGTGCCCCCAGGCGTACCACCCAAATCCAAGCTACTACGCCAACTCTGCGCCAAAGCAGGATCATTAGTTCCAGGCATCATTAGAGTTAGCGAGTAACCATCCCCATCAGCGCTCACGGGCCATGGACGATCATCCTTATATGAAAAATCCGCAATTGCAGTATTGTCAGCACTATACAAAAGGACCCTTTCCCCTGCATTCGAAAATTTATTGTTACCTTGTCCATCCAAGAAAGAATGACTGAGCAAGGTGCCATTTTTTAGCTCACCATACCTATGAACAAATGCTGAAAAATTGGAAGGTATCACTATCCTTTTACCAGGATCTAAAAGAGTTCCTGAAGGAATGGAATAATTAATACCCCTAACAAAATGCACATTACTTAAATCAATCTTATCTGAATCACTTATGTTAACTAATTCAATCCATTCAAACATTGAACTGTCTGTGAATCCGGCATCGATTTCTTCCCTGCTTGGAGGGTTGGGATGATAATTAATTTCACTAATAGCTAAATTTTCGCGACCTGCTGGCTCAACTGAACCATTCCCATTAATCGAATAATTAGCTGACTCAATAATCTCTCCACTAAATCCAATGCCCTCCAATCTATAGTTATTAAGGCCAGATCTTACCGGCAAATTGACTTCCCAGCTATTATCATCTAGCCAGCGAATTTCAAGCCCTTCATCAGTCCCTTCTAACCGAATCTCTCGAACGTCGACCCACGCGTCCCCACGAACTGAAATCGTAGATTTATTAGTATTCGTTCCGCTATTGCTCGTTACCCTAAATGGAACTTTGGATACTGCATTACTAATTAAGTTTCTGACATGATTGGACCTAGAACGAATGTAGCTAGAATTCCCATTCAGATTGTCTGAGGAAAGAAAATCCGAATAGTGCCGCAACCATGGACTCATATAATCTGGATTAAATGCAGTCTCTATAATGTCAAGCAAGTGGCCATAATAGGCCCGTTCATAACTTGGCCCAATACTGATCAGTTTGTTCAAATCCGTGCTAGGAGTGACTCCAGAAGTAGCACTGTTAGTAAAAGTGAAATCCATGTCCCAAGGAAAATACATTGCCTTTCCATCGGTTGGCCTAATGTAAAATATGGCGTTATGCCAAGCCCCACTCCCATGTGTTGAATAATTATCACCAATCCCGCCAAGATTTTGCACAGCAAAGGACCGTAACCACTGATCCACATCAACAACCTCTTCTATTGAATCTCGGTAAGCCGAACCAGAAAGGCCCAAAGTATCTAACAAATTAATTAGACCAGAATAATCATCGGCGTCTCTATTATTTTTAATTAGCCAATGCCATCGATAAAGCTCCTTATCCTCTCCCCCTTGATTACGCATTTGAACTCCAACAACACCATCGGGCTGAGGCAACTTGAGACCTTCCCTTCCTCCATTTGTGCTATTAGGGTAATAAATAAGCTCAAACTCAAACATTCTTCCATCGTTACCATCTGGAATAGCATTCTCTAACCACTCATCATCATAACGTGATTTCATCAAAATTCCTGAAGTAGCACGGTTAGATCTGGGCTGGATAACCCAAGCAATATCATCATACATACTTGGGATTTTTCCTGCACGAGTAACTATATGCTTAATCATAATTTCACGCTGACTCGAACGATCAACAGCAATGGTCCCATGAGCTCCAAGAAATTTATTATCAGCAGGAAATTTTATATTAAAGCCAACTCGTCCTTCGTTAGATCGTCCCCGTTGACTACTCTTTAGCCGAACAGAGCAACCATAATAAATAATTTCATCATTATGAATAACGGTACATGGCAATCTGTCATTACTCATTACTTCCGTTACATTATGCATGAAGTTCGCGTCAGCGACCGGCATCACGATGCGTAAATTCGTTGGATGAACGGACCCTGACTGCAACTTAGATTTACCATCATCCCAAGGAATCATGGCCCTTGAATCCTTAGCTTCGTTCGGAAAGAATGATTTAGCACCAAGTGTATCAATAGCCTCTATATAAAATTGAGCTCTAGAGCCCTTCGATTGACCTGGAATTGTCGCTCGATAAATGCCATTGGAACCAGCAATCATTGGGACCTGACGAAACGATCCAGAATTAACGGAATAATGTACCACTGCACTCTCAATACCTTCAGGATCCTCTACCACTGCACTAACCTCTACCACTTGATTGACCTCAGGAACAGCTGGATCGTGAATTGGAACATGAAAAGTCGGTCCTAAATTTTCCTCAAGAACAGAATTCGCTCTGCCGGGAGTTCCTCCACCGTTAGGGTCTTCGATAGGGAGAATATCCGTTCGAGGGAGACGGTTAAAGTAGAGCCTAGAATTAAGCTGATTGGATCCAGAAATCCAACGAGCTCGAAAACTTATCTTGTATTCCTTTGAGGAACTAATGTTTGCGTAACTGTTCCCTGACTTGAGAGTAGTCTCTGCACAGTTATGCATGTGCTCAGTTGGTCCAGAAGCCTTTAAAATCATCACTTCATTACCAGGAGAATCAGGATCGTCAACAATGTCGAAATGTCGTTGAGTTCCACGCATTCTCCAAGAACTTGCAGTTCCTGAACTAAAGTTTCCGTTCTGAATGAGCTCCTTTGAGGAGCCTGTTCCAGGGCTCTCAATGACGCTAATATCATCAATTAAAATCTCTCCCTCATCAAGCAATCCAAAAATAAACTCATGATACCCCTGAGGATCGGACCTGCCATTTACTGCGCGTCCTGTCCTTACAAAATTTTTCCATTTCCCACGCGCAAATTCATTACTGGCTGACCAGGATTCAGGAATTTTATTATCAGAGTACGGGCTCCTTAATTCTAAACTCGAACCTCCACCGTCAGCTTTTCCTGGCCACCTTCCTCCATCAAAATAATGAACCTCGTCGACTGGATTCCCATGCGAATCGATTAGTTTAATCCTTTCACCTGATCGTGATAAACGACCCTTTATTCCTTCTAATATTCTAATGTCAGGATGACGATCCCTCAACTCATCAGAGTCCTCAGCCAACACAATAAATTCCCCAGGTCCAAGAATCGTATCTTTAGAAAAATTGAATTCAAATCCATCATCAAAGCTCCAACCCGTTAGATCAATAGTCCTGTCTGTATTACGGTTATGAATTTCAACCCATGTCCTGTCTGATGATTCGAAAGGCTTACCGGGCACAAAAGGTGAAACTTCCTTTTCAGCTAATAACTGCATCCCAAAAATAATATCACTGCTTCCGGGAGAGCTCTGATGAACGGAAACTGATATTCTATTTAATCCTACCAATAAAACCTCCTTAGGAATATTAAATTGCCCCTCAATTTTAGCTTCGCCTCCACTCGATGCACGGGTGTCTGAATTAATTATGCCATTGGGCATCTTAAATCTATTCACTTCTTGCCCGTTAATATAGAAAACTGCACCGTCATCAATTAAATGGAATAATTTGAGCGCAACAATGTCATCAATGTCATTCTGAGTGAGAGTGAGATCTGTCTCAAAATAATAAGCTATGACCGGAGCCGCCGGGTTAAGGGAAGGACGAGTAATGATAGTTGCTGCAGGAATTTCTTTAGTGGTGCTATCCCAACCAAGTGGGCCAATACCAACCTTCCAGTCACCACCAACTGCATGCGGTCGGTCCTGCCATGAACTGTCCAAGTCAGGACCCGATTCATTATATCTCCACGTCGCATCCCAATCGAGTAAAGTGGTACTATCATAGATCGCCTCCGTGTCAGGCACCGCAGGTTCAGGCCGGGGATGATACATTATTTCGTTAATTACAACATCCCTTTCAAAAGAGAATTTGTTAGTACCCCCAAAGGTCGGCAAGGAAGGATACAACCATTCACCATTAAATTCTTCTGATCTTCCTCTTAACTTCCCAGTTACCTTCCTCGCATCTATGAGTTGGCCAGATGGATCAAAAAGGAAAATTCGATCATTGTTCCCTGGCGAGAATCCCAAATCCTTTTCACTCAAAGCTTTCAATTCTCCAGCATCAAGGACCCCTTCTGCAATTGTATAAATGTCACCCTCAGAAAATGCGATCTGATAATCAGTTAGCGAGATAGACGCAGATGTCAGATTGCTCATCTCCAGAAGGAAACCGTCCTCCGCATCATATGAAGAAAATTCATTGAAGACCAAAGTTTCCTTAGGAAGCGATGGATCAGGAGGCTCTTCGACTAAAGTAAGCCGCAAACCAAACATAATGTCCGAGCTTCCAGAATTCGCCTGATGAACTTCAACAGAAATCTTATTAGATCCCACAACTAGGGCAGTTGCAGGAATGCCTACCGGATCCTCAAGGTCAGGGTCAGTCCCGCGTTCAGCAAGAGTGTCTGAAGAGATTTTACCTTCGGGCATTTTGTGACGGAAAACTTCCTTACCATTGATGTAAACAATCCCCCCATCATCAAATAGATGTTCAATCTTAAGCTCTGATAAGTTATCAATTTGTGTCTGACTAAGATTAAAATTATGCTCAAAGTAGTAAGTTATTACATATGGATCATTTAGTAATGGCCGCTGAAGCTCTGTTCCCAAAGGAGCCTCTGGAGGTGACGTGTCCCACCCCAATAGGCCAGCTCCTGCTTTCCAATTTCCACCGAGTGAGTGAACTGCACTGGCCCAATCTGAATCGAAATCATCTATTTCATTGTAACGCCAAACAGAGTCCCAGCTCACTATGATTGTCTCAATCTTAACTGGGGGCGCTCCTGGCAGTGGAAAGTTAGGCAGTCCTGGCGTTCCTCCCACATATCTAGCAGCAACCCAGTTCTCTGGATCAGAATTTGCTGTTTCCTGATTCACCTTAGCCAATGTCACCCCTGACCCATCAGGACCAACGGGCCAATCACCTCCATCATTATAAACTAGGGTATCCATGACTCTGCCGCCCCTGTCCTCTATGCGCAGAGATTCTCCACCATTACTTAATGAGCCCTGAAATGGCCCTAGTGCGCTTTTCCCAGATAGATTTTTGCTATTAGGATCCGCTGCAATAAGGACAAATCCATGCCCATCAACGACGGTCCCTTCGGGGAAATCAAAATCAACTCCACCCCTTAGCCTCCATCCTGAAACATCAACATTGACCCCATTAAGATTATGAAATTCTATCCACTCTGATTCGGTAAAATTATCTGCAGGATTGTAATGAACTTCGTTAAAAACAAGAATACTATCAGCCGTGCCACTGGCATCGCCCGGATCATAGTGAAAGAGGAAAATAAAAGCTGTTATGAAAAATAAACGAAATTGATTTCGCATAGGATGGGAAAATTATTTGATTAATGACTCAATTATAGCGAAAGGCTTCTCAATATTCGATAAATATAGAGAAATCACATTTTAAGCCAAAATCTCAGGAATTACCTTCCCATGAACGTCCGTGAGGCGACGATCTACACTATCTTTGCGGAATGTCAGACGTTCATGATTAATTCCGAGTAAATGCATAATAGTAGCATGAATATCGTATACCTCAGTTGGATTGTCCCTATCAAGAGGCTTGTAACCCCACTGATCACTAAGCCCATGAGTTACTCCGCCCTTGATTCCGCCCCCGCTGAGCCAGTTTGTAAAAACAAAAGGATTATGATCTCGACCCTTAGAACCTTGAGTCGATGGCATGCGACCAAATTCAGTAGTCCATAGTACTATAGTGTCCTCAAGAAGACCCCGCTGTTTGAGGTCCTTGATCAGTGCTGAAGCTCCAACAGCCATTCCATATGACAATGGCCCATGGTCCCTATTAATGTCTTCATGACTGTCCCAGTTACGTCTTGGAAATCCATTATCACATCCTGACCAGACTTGAACAAAACGCACTCCACGTTCTAGTAGCCGCCTCGCAACAAGACATTTTCTCCCGAAATGATTCGCTTCCTCGTTATAATTAATTTCCTTAGGCCACGTGGTACCGTCAGGACGTATCCCGTACATATCTTTCATGTATTGAGGTTCATTAGAAATATTAAGTGCTTCAGGTGCAGCTAATTGCATTTTAGCCGCTAACTCGTAAGACTTTATTCGCGCTTCGAGCCGAGTATCTCCGGCTCTACTACCTAGGTGCTCACGGTTCAATTTAGAAAGAATAGCCTGAGCATCAGACTCAGCGGATTCACTAATATAGTCGGCTCCTGGAGGCGGATTAAGGTCAGGAATTGGATTCTTTCTACCGAGCCGAATGATTGTGCCCTGATGCGAAGCTGGTAAAAAAGCCGAGCCCCAGTTCTTAGGACCGTTAGAGGCAAAGCCTCGATGATCAGGCAAGACAACGAAAGTTGGTAAGTTATCGTTCATACTTCCCAATCCGTAACTTACCCAACATCCCATACCGGGGAATCCCGGCCGATCAAATCCTGTTGACTGAAGATAGGTGGCCTGACTATGAACGCCAGTCTTACCTATAAGATTATGAATGAAAGCCATATCATCCGCGACCTCACCTAACTTGGAAACAGTTTCTCCAAGCATCTTACCGGAACGTCCATACGGTTTGAATTCCCAGACCGGTTTCATCCAAGGCCCCAGACCATTTTGAAACGCTTCGACATGTTCTCCGAAGTCTGACTTTTCCCCATGATGTTTGATCAGTGCAGGCTTGTAGTCGAACAGATCAATGTGACTTGCAGCGCCACCCATAAACAATTGAATGACACGCTTGGCCTTGGGTGGATAATGAAGTTGATTAAGAACTGGACCCGAATTTGATCCTTCGAGCTTATCCGCTCCAAGCATCGATGAGAGTGCAATGCCTCCTAGTCCACCTCCTGATTGCCATAAATAATCACGTCTATTCATTTCAATCGATAAAGGAAAATTCGTTCAGGTTAAAAATGATTCGGCACGTTGCCGCGAGCCCGTGTCGCTCTGCGTAAGCACGCAGTAATACCAATTCATCTTGAGAAGGAATCCTAGAGAGCGCCGCCTCGAATGCTATTCGAACAGGATCAGGACTTTTAGAAATGTTTTCAGAAAACCTTTGAGACATCTTGACTATGAAATGGTTATTCAAAAGAGCAAGAGCCTGCAATGCGGTAGTCGTTTCACCCCTCTTGTCCACTAATTGTGAAGGGTCAGCACAATCAAAAGTCTCCATGAATGGCTGAGGTTGAGAGCGGACAATGAACCGGTAAACAGAACGACGGTGCGTTAACGGATCATCAGGGTCATACTTATGGTACTGATAATGTGGGGAATGTTGAGGCTTCTCAATTACAAAATCCTTAAAAGACGGTCCGCCCATTTCAAAGTTCATTTTTCCAGAAACAAAAAGCACTGTGTCTCTGAGGGACTCAGCATCGAGCCTTCTCCGGTTCTGACGCCAAAGATACTTATTTGAAATATCAATCAGTGCATTTCCTTGGTGATGATCACTGACCTGCTTATATGTCGCACTATTTAGTATGAGACGATGCAAGTCCTTAATAGAACCGCCATTATCACGGAACCAAATGGCAAGCCAATCCAGTAATTCAGGATGAGTCGGCTTGGATCCGATCCGACCAAAGTCATTCGGTGTATCAACGATTCCTCGACCAAAATGATAATGCCACACTCGGTTCACTATGCTTCGCCAAGTGAGGGTATTCTCTTTGTGAGATATCCATTCAGCCAATGCAACACGACGGTCTCCTTCTTTATGATCTTCGGGTAAATTAAATTGATATGGAATCTCCGGAACGATACCTGGCACAGTTCCTGGACTGACAGGTTCTCTCGGATCAGTGACCTTACCTCTGTGCAAAACAAAAATGTCCCGCGGCTTTCCTCCGGCATAACCCCTACCTTTAAATGTTCCACTCCCAGAATGAACGGTACCGGCATATACCATTTTGGATTTGGGCAAACCATTGAACTCCGAATTGATACTGGACAAAGATTTAGCCAAGCTTTCTTTCTCTTTTATCAACTCTGGATCAATACTGGATTTTTGAAGATCCTTTAATCTGACCCTTAATTCATTAAGTTTATTCTCAGATTCATCCGGTTTTAATTTAGCAAGACTCAAAAGACCCTCAGTAACATCATCGACAATGAGTCGTCTGCTAGTGTATCCATCCACAAGGTTTCTTCTGTGCCAGAGACCACTATTAATTGTATCTAGCGAAGTGACTCTGGCATTTCTAGAAATCTCCTTAGAACCGCTATAAATGCGCATCTCAGATAAGGCAAGCATGGGTCCGCCACTACCCTTTGGATGATTTAATTTGGTTGCCTCAAGTCTAAGATAACGACCCCTCTTTGTATCAATATCAAAAACTACCGGATCCGCTCCCGGATTCGTATAATCAGAATCCGTTTCATCAATGATGGTGTCGGCACCAGTCATGTCCTCGCGATCACTCAGTGAAATTTTAAACCTTTCAGGAAAACCAAATCCCGGTGTGTCTTTGTTAAAGTCCGTAGGACGGGCGGGATAAATAACAACTTTATCGATTGATTGAATTTCAGGCAGTTCAATTTGTACCCACTTCCGTGTGCTAATCTCTTTGGCAAAAGCGCTATGATATCCATTCGTTTTACTTTTCTCACTAGCAATTAATGACTCTAGGGAATGTGTCCCATAAATGCCATCAATGAGATTAGACTTTCCCCACCGCTCTTTAGCCTCAATGCTATCCAAAGCTGTCACTTCTTTAGCTCCCAATAATTCTTTGTCGGAAATGACTGCCATTTCCCCCATGGCAAATATCCAATCATTTGTTTCAGGCTGCCCCTTCATACGACGGCTCCAAAGTTTAGTTGCAGTTAAACGAACATAACGCGCTTTGGACCCATCTCCACTAAGGAGCACTGGCTTTGATCCTGGTCTTGGAAAATCAGAACCAGTATTATCAGTAATTATTTTTGAATCCTTGAATTCAGAATCAGTAGAAATTTCCAAGCGAAAACGGTGAGGAAAACCAAAATCCGAAAAACCATACTCATCAGCACCGGCCAAAATAACGCTACTAATTTTTCTTTGTGAGCCCAGATCGATTTGCACCCATTTCATTGTTCCCTGATCCAGGGCTACCTGACTATGGTATCCATGCCTACCTGACCGGCCTTTCTGGTCACCTTTTGCTACTTTGAGCTTATTCTCTATGGACTCAATTTGATTCTGAAGAGCAACAATTTCAGGACTGCGGCTAGCGTCGATTTTCTTTTTATTCTCAGCAATACCTCGCTCTGTCTCTTTTTTCTTTTCTCTAAGATTTTGCCTTTTCGATGCAATGTCGGGCTTTACATCATAGGGACGATCAGCACGATCCAAAGCCGCAAACACTGACTGTAAGGAATAATAGTGCTCCATAGTCACCGGATCCCTTTTGTGATCATGGCACTGAGCACATTGGGCCGTGAGAGAAGTGAATGTATTCATCGTCGTGGTAACCATATCATCTCGATCCAAGTGACGAGCCACTTTCCCATCGATCTTGGTTTCCGGAACCTCAGCATGACCAATAAAATCCCAAGGACCAGCAGCTATGAATCCTGTAGCAACGATACCATCTACCGTATCCGGCCAAAGAATGTCTCCGGCGATCTGCTCCTTAATGAAGCGAGAATATGGCTTATCCTCGTTGAATGCACGAATGACATAATCCCTATAAGGCCAAGCATTGGGCCTTAGCTTGTCCTTATCATAACCATGAGTTTCACCATAATGAACCACATCCAACCAATGTCTTGCCCAACGTTCCCCATAACGTGGAGAAAGGAGTAACTTATCCACTAACTTCTTATAAGCGCTAGAGTCAGAATCCTTAATAAATCTATTAACCTCTTTGGGAGTTGGAGGCATTCCCCACAAATCAAAGTAGAGCCGGCGAATTAAAACTCTCCGGTCCGCTTCCTGGGACATGAACAATCCTTGTTCTTTTAATGTTGAAACAATGAATCGATCGATCGGGTTAGTCTTCTCTACAACTGGCAACTTAATGCCTTTCAAAGGTTCCCAGGACCACCAAGTCCCCTTGATCTTCTCCTCAGCGAATGATCCCGATATCAATGCGAATGCTGTAATTATTACAACAATGTCTGAGTATTTTGATAACATTTGATCCGAGAAAAAGTAGCGGTAATTGAAATATCTAATTATTATCTATTTTATTACCCAATTCTACTAAATCTTTTAGGAGAAATTAAATCATTTTCTTTGTGGCCATTTCTGGATCAAATCTGTAGGCGCACCAAACTGAGGAGGAATCGGGAAATTAGGATCAATCGCGTCATCAGAGTGTCTCTCCTGCCAATGTTTTGTGTCCAGTTCGAAAGATTCTTTTGCGCTGAATATTGTCGGCGAACTCTTAGAAGGATCTGACTTACTTATCCTCACTACAACCAAGTTCAGGTCACTCATTTTTAATATTTTTGGAGGGATAACCCAATGGCCAGGCTTACTCTCTTCTAACTGTGTACCATTAATGTAAACGACAGAATCAGGGACCGATTCCCATATGAAAGATCGCTGAATTTCAGGTAATGCATCAGGAACTCGAATTAATGTTCTTAGGTCCCAGTGCTTTGGACCAATCGGTCTTGAAGTATGGAGTTTTCCTCTAACGACCCAACCTTCATTTGATCGGCGCAGATCAGGATTAACTGGTAATTGCTCTGAAATGAATTCTCCAGTCGCCCACCGAGCAGCATTAAATAGGAACCGCTGAAAATATGAGTCGTTTTTATTTTCAGGAAGATTCAACAAAGTCGCACATGATCTACCGCTATCTGTTCTGGCAAAGGACCAAGCAAGTAACTCGGTGGATTGTTTACTATCTGTTTTCCCATAAAAAAGAGGAACGACTCCCTCATCTATTGCGAGGACATCTGGACCACTTTCCACTGACCATTCATTACTCTTGAATCCTGAAGTCAATGGATGCTTTGCTTTACCTTGGGACCATTCAATTTTCTGGATTCCCTTTTTATCTGTCCCTTCACCGATACCAAACACAACACGCTTAGCTGCAATACAAGATTTTCCTGTTCCTATCACAGGCTTTGCCGCAGCCACATGATCTTGAATTAATTCATTTACCTTCTCATCCTTAATAACATCAGCTAACAAAAGACAATCTGCATTACTGATATCATTCATTCCTTTTCCTGTATCTGACTCCACATAATCGACACGAAAATCAGCATCAAAGAAATGCCTCGCAAAACTCTTCCATTCAAGGACCCTTTCGGATGAGGAAACAATAACTAGATGAGGTCGCTTATCATGCGTGAAACTGAAAGACTGCCCTCCAATTATTTGATCACTTGTTACAGTAGAACAAACATTCTCTTCAATGTGTCTAATTACCAGATCAAGGCCTGTAAAATGGCTAACATAAGGCCATTTTTCAGGATTATACATCACATCAGTTCCGTCCCGCAAGAGAACCGTGTTCATGCCATATCTTACCATTTGGCGCAAACCAAATGGCCTACCAAGGACACACATATTAGTATGCACACCCGCAAGGATGACATGCTTAATCTTATTATCCCTTAAAATATTCCAAACCACATCACCTTCAGAGGCTACAAAGTCTTTTGCCAATATTTCAAGGGCCTGAGTCTGGCTAAGCCATGGAGTCCCCGGATTACGTCCTTCAGCTTTTAAGCGCTCGGCCCATTGCTGATTCTCAAACTCGTCCTCGTCTTCTCCCCCATCTGACTGATCTATCGGATAAGAAGCTTTTTCCTCTCCAGGTATGCGATGACACCATGAAGAAATTTCCTTTGGCAAGTCCGAAGCCACTGGGACTGCTAATGCTCGTTTCCTTGCATCATGATCCTTATAGTTAGGCATGCAGTCACTCGGAGAATGAATAATGGTAACTCCAGATTTCCTAAGAGATTTTATAACTTCATTCAATCGAGGAGCAAACTCGTTAACTCTACGCACAGCAGTGACCGAGTGGTGAGAGTCCCACATATCACAAATGACAATAGCCACTTCACTAGACTTCCATTCAACCTTTTGCCAACTATGAACAGAACGGACACTATTTCTTAAAGTAAGATTCAAAGTTTCTGCGTTAAGGTTCTTAGTAATGATGCCGATCAAAAGAAAATTAATAAAACACGCCAAAAATGAAAAGTTCACAAATCCTCTAATCATGAATTAAATTCTGTAGGATTCAGAACCCTTAATCAAGCGATGAACACTAAGAAATAACATCTTTAATGATTTTCCCGGAAACATCCGTGAGCCTAAAGTCTCTTCCTGAATATCGATAAGTGAAGCTCTCGTGATCAAATCCTAGTAAACTCAAGATTGTAGCGTGAAGATCATGAGCAGTGACTGGGTTCTCAACGGCCTCAAAACCAAACTCATCCGTAGCCCCGTACACTGTGCCTCCTTTAATTCCCCCACCCGCTAACCAAATGCTAAAACCGTATGGGTTATGGTCTCTCCCAAACTTAGATTTACCGCTACCTGTAAGCTCTACTGTAGGAGTCCTGCCAAATTCCCCTCCAAAAATCACCAAGGTATCATCCAGCATTCCTCTTTGCTTAAGGTCCTGGAGAAGTGCCGCTGCTGGAGAATCTAACTGAGAAGCCAGCTTTGAATGGTTTTCTTTGATTTTATCATGATTATCCCAAGGCTGACCGGCCCCATGCCATAATTGAACGTAACGGACCCCACGTTCAAGCAAGCGACGGGCAATTAATGTCTGCCTCCCATGTACGTGCCCTCCATACAGGTCCCGTATGTATTTTGGCTCACGCTCTAAATCAAACGCGTCAGTCGCATCCATTTGCATACGATAAGCTAATTCGAAACTTTGAATTCTTGCATTTAACAATTTATCTTCATCTCTTTCCTTGAGATGGTTCGAATTTAAATAATTAAGAAAATCCAGTTGCTTTCTTTGGGACTTAGGGTCTTGACCTAAGGGCCTTATATTTTCAATTAGCTTGTCGACTTTATTATGATTACTATCAATGAAAGTCGCTTGAAAAATTCCCGGCAAAAAACCTGCCTGCCAATTCTGCGCACCTTTAATTGGATAGCCACCTGGACTCATGGCAACAAATGATGGTAAATTTTTATTTTCTGATCCTAGTCCATAAGTGATCCACGACCCAACACTCGGGCGACTCAGGATCGAGTCTCCACAATTCATTAGCATGAGTGAAGGCTCATGATTAGGCAATTCAGCCTTCATGGATCGGATAACTGCAATGTCATCAGCAAATCCCGCAATTTTAGGAAAAATACTACTAAATTCCGTTCCACTAGAGCCATGTTTTTTAAATTCAAAAGGTGAAGGGAACGCTGCGCCAGTCTTGCGTTCTGTCCTTCGTTTACCAAACGGCAATTCCTTTCCTTCAAATTTTTTTAAGGAAGGCTTCGGGTCAAAAGTATCAACATGCGAAGGCCCACCATTCAGGAAAAAATGAATTACCCTCTTTGCCCTGATGGGGAATTGATTTCTGACAGGATCCATTGCTGAGTCAGCTTGAAGAATTCCCTCAAGTCCAAGGGCCCCTATCCCCATACCACATCGATGCAGGAAATTTCGTCTACTAGGATCAAAAGGAAAAGAATTCATATCGATGGAAAATGAAATTAATCTAAGAACATCGCTTCATTAGAGATTAACAATGCTTGAGCAAATCTCTGCCAAGCATTCAGGCGAACATTATCATTCCCTTTACCTGAAAAATGAGTCAGAGCTGACCAGGAAATTTCCTCCTCCTTGGATTTTATAAGAGGAGCCCAAAGGAATCCATCACAGTAAAAATCGCTCATCTCTCCACAATCCACAATGAAGTCAATTATCTCCCCTTCTTCCACTTGTAGGTCCTTTATAATAGCGGGTTGCTCTTTATCAAATTCAACCTCCCAATTCGCAATTAATCCTTTCCGGCTACTCGAAACCCAAGCTCTGATACCGTCTCCGCACGACTCGACCTTCGATATGGATCCTGTTATTTCGATCCGTAAGGATGATGGTGCCTTCCAACGTCTAACAGCAGCATGTTTAATACTGTTACCCACATGACCACCCTCAGCAGTTAGCCTGACCCATCCCAACGCAGGATCAGGCCACTTTGGTCCACCTCCCCAAGCAGAACCATCAAAAGAAGGTAATGCTTTATAATTTATAATTTTTTCCGAACCCTTATCATATTCACCGAATCCGTAAGACCAAGCTTTGCCCAAGCTTTGATCCTCTTTCTCGTTATTTTCAGAATCTTTAATGAAAAGAACAGACTTTTTCACCTCTTCTGAATGGGGTCGTCTGCCGTAAACATATTCATAGGTTCTAGTGACTTTTGCCTTTGTGTCCCCGTCTGGATAATCATTATCAACCCTAAGAGATAAAGCCTTTGCCCGATCAATAGTAAACTTTGAGTTCATTAGAAACAAAGCCTGCTGCGGAACGTTCGTCCGATATCTCCTAGGCGCATGCAGTTCAGGATTAGCAAAATCAAAGACCCTCAAAACTGAAGGAAGAAATTGTCTATCTATCTTTCCATAAACACTCCGCCGCGTCGAAGCCCCTCCACCAAACAATTCTTTGGGAGGCCCTCCGGCCTGGAAATCAAGTTCGCCTGAAATAGACAACATAGTATCTCTCATGGATTCAAAACTTAAGCGCCTTCGAGGATAAACAGACAGGAGACGATTCTCTGGATCCTTTATAGGGAATGCCGAAGAAAGAATTCTGCTAACTGAAGAAGTCGCAATGAGTCGCTGAATATGTTTAATTGACCAGTCTGAATCAATTAATTCAGAAGCTAAAAAATCAAGAAGTTCAGGATGACTCGGGAGACGACTCCTCAAACCAAAATCACTCTCAGTTTTGACCAACCCTTCACCAAAATGTGATCTCCATATTCGATTGACGATGACTCTGGCCGTTAGGGGATTATCTTTTGAGACAATTTTTCTAGCCAATTCGAGTCGACCCGAACCATTGGTAAATTTAGTCTTATTTCTTTGGCTGAACATTGATAAATAACCGCGTTCAACGTGCTCGCCTTGGTTCGAATAATCACCACGATTGAAGACGTTAACATTTAAAGGAACGGAACGATCCGTTAAAATGAGAGAATGAGGAGCGTCCTTACCTAGCTTGATAATTTCACGTTCAATGTCTGCCAGCATCTTCTTCAGGGGTGTCTTGGATCCTTCATCGAACAACCACTCAACATCATGAATGTAATCCCTTGGAACTCTAATCGGCGACCCTTTACCAGAAACAACATTGACTAATTGTTTCTGGCTAATCGAACTTTGAGCAGTTTCACCAATGGATTGAAAAAGTTCAGCATAAACATTGGCCACGTCTGACATGCTCATTAAAGGCACCTTGCGAAGTTTGGTTATTACAAACTCATTAGCGCCAGAAAGAGCATCCAAAATTTTTGGTGCCTCCATTACAAAGGTCTTGTCATCGATTTTGGCCAAGGCTAGCCACGGCAAAAAAACAGGATCCGTTTTACGATCATTCTGAATCAAATACTCATACCAACGACGGATCTGAGCCGGATTCAGATCATCTTTTTCGATAATTTCTGCAAAATCTGGAGGAGGAACCTCCTCAATGTTTAGAGAGGCCAACATATATTCTCCAACACGAACCAAAAATCGAGATTCAAGCTCGATCGCTTTCTTTTCAAATTCTTGAGTAAATGAATGCTTCTTTTTGTTCAATTCGATCAAAGTCCCAGATTTTTGAAGTTCCAAAGCAATGAGCTCTTCGTGAGAACTTTTGAAAACACCGTAAAGAGCATAATAATCTTTTGTAGGTATTGGATCAAACTTGTGATCATGACAACGGGCACATGAAACTGTAAGTCCCATCAATCCACGCGTAACAACATCAATCCGGTCATCTATAATATCGGTTTCAACACTGATAAATCTCCTGCCAAGCGTGAGGTATCCCATCGCTGCCAGATCAGATCGATCACAAAGCCCCTGATCCAGCATCAGATCAGCTGCTAATTGCATTAGAATAAACTTTTTATACGAAAGGTCCTTGTTAAAAGCATCAATGACCCAATCACGATAAAGCCAAGCATGTGGGAAATTAAATTCTTCGGATCCATAGGCGTACCCTTTTGTATCCGAATATCTTGCAACATCTAGCCAGAGTCGAGCCCAGTGCTCTCCATACCTAGGCGAGCCAAGCAATTCATCTACTAAGTTACGAGAAAGTTCAGAGTCAGATCGTGCGTCACCACTCAACGCTAGGAGTTTAGTGTAGCTTGGAGGAAGCCCTATCAAGTTATAATACAACCTACGAACCCAGTCACGACGACTCGCAGATAAAGACAAATCAATAGTTTCTTTATTGAGGGATTTTAAAATAAACCATCTGATAGGATCATCTGCATCCGCATCAGGAACTGACGGACGTTTTATAGATTGGAAAGCCCAATGCTCTTTCGAGTCAATTTTTTCATCCGCCCTTGAAGGCTGTATGCAACTGATAAAACAAGAGAGGCAAATCAAAAATATAAAATGGTTTCTATTATTAACTTTCATTCATTAATTACCATTCATCCCTTATCATGATCGAATGAGACTAAGCTTCCAATATAAAAATAATCATCCTTAAAACCTCTGAGTTAGATTTTCATTGATTTGAACATATAATAATGAACATCTACAATATTCTCTTAATTTAAATATTCTCTTAATTTATGAAGTCAGATTCCGAAGAGTTTGTCCGGCTCCTCACAGAAGCGCAGGGACCAGTATACGGTTACTTGCTGACTTTAATCCCAGACCGCAGCAGGGCACGAGACCTTTTACAGGAAACTAACATCACGATTTGGAAAAAGGCAGATACTTTTGAAGAAGGAACTAATTTCAACGCATGGGCATGTAAGGTCGCCTACTTCCATGTCCTCTCTTTTAGAAGAAAAATGGCCAGAGAAAAATTGGTCTTTGGCGATGAAATTCTTGATTATCTAGCCGAACGCAATGACGAGCGCATAGCCAAGGACGCTGCCGCTGATAGAATCAAAGCACTGAAAAATTGCATGTTAAAACTATCTGACGACCATCGCCGCCTCGTAGAAGAAAGATACAAGCCTGGAGCTTCAGTTCAAAAGATCGCTGCGGATCAGGGAAGAACTGTCGGAGCCGTTTCACAAACTCTTTACCGAATTCGTCACAACCTAATGTTATGTGTCGAAAAAACACTCACTGCACTTCAAGCCAGTTGAGGCACCTTAAACTTTAAACATAAGACAAAACTCACCATAATGAGGAAATCAGAAGATAGGTTTGAGGAGCTCGAAATACTCATTTCAAAACTCCACGATGGCGTCGCAACCGAAGAAGAATTAAGACGCATTGAGAGCATTCTTTCTGGAGATCCAGAAGCCTGTGAATTCTATCTAGACTACACTGAATTGTGCGTACAAATGGATCTGGAATTGGGAGCTAAAACACCAGTCGAAATAAGTAATGATGCGGTGCCCTCTCAAATCTCACAATCAACATCACAATTCTATAAGGGCCAGTCCACTAAACAGATACTTAATCCGAGCTGGAAGCCCCTACCATGGATCGCAGCAGCAGCTGTGGTTCTAGTATTTGCAGGTTCATTATCATTTCTCATAAATAAGCGTATCAGCGTTACGCCGAGCGAAGCACAGGCAGCAGAGAGCGGAACAATCACTCATGACGGACTGGCCATCCTCATGGAATCAGTCGGTGCAAATTTCGTAGATAACGGAATGCAACCAACAAAAACAAATGGAATTCTATATCCTGGGGAAGTCATTCTTGAATCAGGGATCACGGCAATAGAGTTTTACTCAGGAGCAAGAGTTATAATTGAAGGGCCTGCCATTTTTGAACTCACTTCAAAGAACAGTGCAATCCTCCGAGAAGGGCGAATCAGAGCTCAGGTGCCACCACAAGCTTGTGGATTCAGTGTGTCAACACCTCAAATTGAAGTTATCGATTTAGGAACAGAATTTGGAATGGCCATTGAGGAAGATGGGCATTTAACTGAAGTGCATTGCTTCTCTGGATCGGTTGATATTTATAATGATCGCATTAAGAAGAATTCGAAAACTTTGCGTTCTCTTGAGTCCGGAGAAGCTGTTCGCATTCAACCCAATAGTATTCAGAAAGTTCCAGCTAACTCTATGGCGTTTATTTCCTATTCGGAACTTGCTCAAACGTCCCTTGAAAATTCGACAATGCGCCATCAGAAATGGCAAAAATTGATCGAAGAGATGCGAGCAGACGAGGACATACTGGCTCTCTATACTTTTGAGGGGCAAGGACCTCGTGAACGAAGTCTGGTGAACCAAGCTTCATTTCAAAATCAATTCTCCCACGGAGCCATTGTCGGATGCCGTTGGACGAACGGCCGATGGCCATCAAAGGGTGGACTCGAATTTAAAAGCCCCAGTGACAGAGTCCATTTTCAGTCCAATGACCCTTATCAAACAATTACTCTTTCTGCTTGGATTCGATTAGATGCGATGCCCAGACGACTGACCTCACTTCTCTCAAGCAGTGAGAGATCCAGTAATTCAATGGTCTGGGCATTAACTTCGAAAGGACAGATCACCCTCAGAGTACAAGATGATGAGAATAAAAAACTCCAACATTTTAAATCATCTCCCATACTTAATCGGAACATGCTTGGAAAGTGGATTCACCTTGCCAGTGTTTTCGATGCGAATGAAAAGAAAGTCATCCACTACTTAAATTCTCGAGAAATTTCAGAATCCAAATTTTCGGGGGACGTAACCTCTATAAAAATCAGCAATGCAGAAATTGGAAATTCCAGTATAAAATCCTCAGACGGCAAAACTCCAATCAGATACTTCACAGGTAGAATTGATGAATTAGCAGTTTTCGGGCGTTCACTAAATAAAAATTCTATAGATCATTTGTACAGGACAGGTAAGCCTCATTAGCGAATGTTCCGATGCATGCTTGCAAAATAAAAAATTCTTTCTCAGCATACTGAGAATGAACAGGAAAGCACTGTACGTACTCAGCATTTTACTGACTTCACATATCCTCTACGCTGAATCAAACGATCCAGATCAAAAAATTGAGTTTAAGACATTCAAGAAATCGGGTATAAAGCTTCACGTTTTTAAACCTGAAAAATGGAAAGAATCTGACAAAAGAACAGCTATTGTTTTCTTCTTTGGAGGAGGATGGACCGGTGGCACTCCAAAACAATTTTATCCACACTGTCAGCACTTATCTAAAAAAGGACTAATCGCAATAAGCGCCGAATATCGAACCAAAAAAAGTCACGGTGTAGAACCTATGCAGTGTGTTGAAGATGGTAAATCCGCAATTCGATGGGTGCGCGCAAATGCTAATGTTCTGGGAATAGATCCAAAGAAGGTAGTCGCAGCGGGTGGCTCGGCTGGAGGACACGTAGCGGCCTGCACAGGAACTGTCAGCGGATTCGAATCAGGTGACCTTAAGCTCTCTTCTGTACCTGTTGCCTTAATCCTCTTCAATCCAGTCTGTGACACCTCCCCTGCAGGTTATGGCAATAATCGCTTAGGGAAGAACTGGAAAGAGATTTCTCCTTTGCACCATATTAATAAGAAAACACCACCTACCTGCATTTTTCATGGCAGCGCAGATACTACAGTTCCATTTGATAATGTCCTTCAATTTAAAAAGAGAATGAATGAAATTGGCTTACGCTGTGAATTGCATACTTATGATGGAGAAAAGCATGGATTCTTTAATTTTGGAAGAGGTGATGGGACCGCATACACTGATACCGTAAGTAAAATGGACTCTTTCCTCGACTCTCTTGGTCTAATTGGATATCCGGATAAAAAAAACAAGAAATAACCTCATGGAAGCTGAAGATTGGAAAGGGCTAGCCACCAATTACGAAGGAAACATTCTTAGCGTTTATGATAATGATCAAAGTGGTAAAATAAAATCGATCATTAAAAACTTAGGGATAAAAAAAGAAAGGGCAGTCGATCTAGGTTGCGGAACAGGAAAGTTCCTACCGCTACTATCCAATCACTTCGAAAGCGTTCAAGCCTTCGACTATTCAGAAGAAATGATAAATGCTGCAAAACAATCGCACAAACATCTCAAAAATCTAAGTCTTAGCGTGCGTGATCTTCGAACATCATCGCCCAAAATTAAACCATTCCATATGGCTCTCTGCATCAATGTCATTCTGAGCCCTTCAATTAGTGATCGTGAAAAAATTTGGCGCAATGTACGGAAATCTATCCGGACAGGAGGATTCCTAGTTCTGGTTACTCCTTCCCTAGAATCTTCTCTTTATTCAAAACATCGACTCGTAGAGTGGAACATCAGGAACGGGAACACTTCATCACAAGCACTAACTGAAGGATTCGATACAAAAGATAAAGACGGAAAAATGATTTCCAGAGGAGGCGTTATTAATTGTGGCGGAGTGCCTACCAAGCATTATCTGAAAGAAGAACTAATATGTCTTGCGCACAGGTTTGGATTTAAAATAACAAGAACAGAAAAAATCACATACCCGTGGTCAACTGAATTCTCAAATCCCCCTAAATGGATGAAGTCTCCCCTTCCTTGGGACTGGCTAATATTGTTAGAGAAAAAAAATCTTAGGGTACGTTAATTGCCCGCAAAATACGATAAAAAGCTCTTTCTGGTGATGGCTTAGCATCCTCAAATTTTCCCCAAATATCTTCAGCCCTGATCCATTCAGTTTCATCCCCCCAATTGGCTAGATCAAATGATGACTGTACCTTATAAAATAAACCAATGGTACGGTCCCAGCTAATAGTGACTTTTCCTAATACCTCATCCCTTACAAAGGAAAACTGGACGGGCTCTTTAATTATACTTCCATCCCAATATTTTTTTGCCAACTCGTAAGCGCGAAGACCAACACGAGAACCCATCACTCGGCCAGGTAAATCATCTACGGAAACATGAATGCCCCCCCATAGCCTAGAAATACCAGCCTCATCTGAAGCGTCATAATAACTCGCCCATTGCAATTTAACATCCTCAGCAGGTCCATACTCAAATTCAAGAGATCCCTTTGGTATTAGATGCTCTTTAAAGCCTCCAGGAAAATAAGAACTGCCCGTCATCTTTGTCATGATCTCAGCACCTGCCCTAGAAAAACAGGAGTGCCCAGAAACATATGAAGCGAAAGCGGGAGTCACAAAAGTGTCACGCTGATAAGGGAGCCAATTCATTGCTGGAATCCAATCAACACCACCCAGCTCAGCTTCTGGATCTTCAGGTTCTCCTGACCAGGCATATATAGCAATTGAACCTATACTTGAAGACAAATGCTCATGACGTTCACCGGGAAGTGCAGTTTCTGGAGTCACTATTTCAACCAACCCTGGATCAAGCTTTAATCCTTCAGGATCATAAGTTAATTCAGAAAAAGTTCCTGCACTTCCCTTATCTGTTGATTGCCCCATTGACCCCATATAACGACACATCGAAATCGGGCGCCCATAATCATAGATTCTTTTACACGTCCAGGCTGCTGTCGCTGCATCATGCTGAGCTCCATTCATTGCAAAATAACATTTAACATCCCACTCCAAATCATTAACCACTGGACCTCTCCCTTCTATTTTACGCGTCGTTTTTGGATGATCAGCAACTTCATTGGCAACTACATTCCAATGGCCTGGAGGCGTTTCAGAATCAGGCCCATCAGCCCAAAACTCAGCAATTACCCTACCATAATCAGCTCTGAGAACCTTATTCTCTGGGTACGGATCACCAGTTACAGGATTATCACCGTGACCTTTGCCATCCATTCTCCCAAGTCCATTGTTGGCATAAACTTGGGGAGAAAGATTCATTTCAACTTGATCCCTTGGATCAAGCCAACTGCTATATCGTATAACCTGATTAATGTTATCCTTAAATTGTTGATCCCCTGATGCTCCTAGCATTGGAGGCGGACCAGGATCATCATAAAGGCCACCAGGCTTTTTTCTCCGCAAGGCAAAGGGCCGAACCATAAACCACTGAGAACCCTGAAAAGTTTGGATGAGGTCCGTCTCGATCCCATTCTGCGTCAAAGCAAAATCCCCAAAGGCCAGCGGCTGCCAACGACTCGGATCTGATGTAGTTAGTAATGTGAATCTAGGCTCATCAAGAGGCAACGCATCATTTTCCGGCTCATAAGTAAGATCGACATAGTTTTCTGCTTCACCTGATCCATCGTTCCAAGAAAAAGAAAGGACCGTATTAGCTATCCTATTACCCAAAGCGGCAGGAGAATCACCCTCAGTCGAAATGTTCGATTCGTCATAACCTAGAGTGACCATTTGATTAATTAGAGCATCTTTAGTCTCATCAGCTCCTACTGAATTCTGATAACGAGACCTAAGGACCCTATAAGCTGCAAAACTTATCGCTTCTTTTCTGGCCACTTCAACATCAGGCGCAACTGCTGATTCGTTATGCAAATAACCGACGGCAACATCATCAAAAGCGGCCCATGCATCCCACATTGCTACAGAAACATGAAAAAGATTCCTCGCATGAACTGGAGGATGAGGAATATCAAGACGAATCGCATTCAGATTCTGCTCATTCCACTTCCTGGCAACAGACTCCGACTGACTAATTAACGGGTAAAAAACTATTACCAATATCAGCCACTTCAAAAAAACAGTAACCTTCTGGAATCGGATGATCATACCATAATAAAACCAATAAAAACTGAGGGAATTTACGGTTAACTCAAGCTAGCACTGGACAAAGTGAGCATCAAACCAAAGCCCATTAAAATGTATTAAGAAATAATTATGCAGTAAAATAAGGGTCACTTGCCGAAAATGATGCTAGAGTTAAGGTTCGACAACGTGTTTGAAATTCTAAATACCGATTCTGAATCATTCGCTCGGCGCGGACAGCTTAAAACTGCACATGGAATTGTAGAGACTCCCATTTTCATGCCTGTAGGAACTCAAGGTACTGTTAAATCTGTGAGCCCCCATGAGTTAAAGGATTTGGAAGCTCAAATAATACTTGGAAATACTTATCATCTTTTTGTTCGTCCGGGCCTCGAAACGATCAAAGAAATGGGAGGACTTCACTCATTCATGAATTGGGATCTGCCGATCCTAACAGACAGTGGTGGATTTCAGGTCTGGTCATTAGCAAAAATGAGAAAGATCACTGAAGAAGGGGTTCATTTCCAAAACCATTTGGATGGTTCTCCCACATTCATAGGACCGGAAACATCGATGGAAATCCAGGCCGGTCTGGGTTCAGATATTGCGATGCTATTTGACGAATGCCCTCCCTATCCATGTGATGAAGAATATGCTGAAAGGAGCGGAGAGCTAACTTTGCGATGGGCCGCTCGTTGCAAAGAATGGATCAACAAAAATGAACCTCTAGCAGGAAAAAGCGATCACAGACAACTTCACTTTGGAATCGTTCAGGGATCTATTTATCCGGGCCTAAGAGAACGATCTGCCAAAGGACTTGTTGAGTTGAAATTCGATGGATATGCTGTTGGCGGAGTCAGCGTCGGGGAGCCTGAAAAAGAAATGATAGCAGCTGTCGACAACTCAGTCCCTTTCTTGCCCGAAGATAAACCCAGATATGCGATGGGTCTAGGGACACCCGCTCAGATGATAGAAATGATTGCTAGGGGCATCGATATGTTTGACTGTGTCCTTCCGACACGAGTTGCCAGGACCGGAACAGTCTACGTGTCTCACGGAACACTGAATTTGAAAAATCAAAGATTTGCTTCTGATCCATTACCCATAGACGAAGAATGTGGATGCTATTCATGTCGTAACGGATTTAGCCGGGCCTATATTAGGCACCTGATAAAATCAGAAGAAATTTTAGGCATACGATTAACTACCCTCCACAATCTCTATTATTATATAAATTTAATGAGGCGAGCACGGAACTCTATAGAAACTGGGGAATTTGGAAAATTGAGGATAGAATTACAAGAAAACTGCCAGAAAAAATAAACCCTAATTTCTCAAGAATTATTGAATAGTTGATTTACTTCTTCTTAGGTTCACAATACGTATCAAGCAAAGGCAAAAACATCACAACTGATTATCCAGATGAACTTATCTAATACACTCTTCTACTTAACAGCTCAGGCCGAAGGACAAGCACCTCAAGGAGGAGGGCTAGGATCATTCATGCCGCTAATATTGATATTTGTTATATTTTATTTCCTCTTAATTCGGCCTCAAAAACAAAAACAAAAAAAACTTCAACTGCAAGTAGATGCCATGAGAACTGGAGACAAAGTTATCACTGCAGGAGGCATTCACGGACTAGTAACTAACGTGAAAAATCAAAGCGTCACCGTTAAAGTAGATAATAATGTAAAGATCGAATTTGAAAAAGGAAGTATTGCCACAGTGATCAATAAGGACTCTTCAGAACCAGAACCAGAACCAGAAGAATCAAATAATGAATCTGATGATTCGAAGACAGAGGAAGGCAATCGCGATACTTTCCAGCGAGATAAATAAAAATCATTCTTCAATAAAGAAAAAATAAAAAACCGTCGCATTATTGTGACGGTTTTTTTGTTTTATAGAGCATTAAAAGACAGCACTGAGGAAAATCAGGCTAAACATTAATGAAATGTTATTAGCAAACTATTGATTTAAGGTGGTAAGAAATAGTATCATCTAAAAAAAGGATTCCATTACTATGAAAATAATTAACCTAGTGCGTTCAACTTTTTTCCCCGGACTGATGATTTTGCTGTTAGCGAATGCTAAATCTCAGGCCCCTGAACCAATTGCTTATTACGACTTTGAAGGAGACGTGGGGAACGTAGTAATCGATAAGAGCGAAAATGGTAATGATGCGGAAGTGACTCGTCCGGGTCAAACCACGCTCGGAAATAATGGTGGAGCGCCCGAAGGATCCAGCCCTTCAACCTCAGCTGATTTTCAGGACGGACTCTTGAACGTCCCAGGCATAGGCTTAGGAAACATTATTAGCGGTTCAGGAAGCTACACTTTCACGGCATGGCTAAAACCTAGTGACCTCAATGGGGAGAAGTTCCTCTTCGGTCAGACAAGTCAGGGAATCCACAACGGTATCCGTAACAACGGATTCCTGCATCAAGCTCATTGGGGAGCGGACACCAATGGTGCGACAAACCTTAATAGTTACTTGGCAGAAGATGCGGACGGCTGGATCCACGCAGCATGGACCTATGATGGAGGATCTGACATCGGCAAGATCTACCTTGACGGTAAAATTGACTGGGAAGGCAACAAGAGTGCTCCGAACGGTAGCGGAAATCTGATCATTGGTGGACGAAATGGCGGTGAAACCGGTTACGTTGGACTCGTTGACGAGATCGCAATCTGGGACGAAGTCTTATCCACAGAAGACATTTCTACACTGGCTCAAGGAGGCGCGAGCCCACTCGGCATTGAAGGAACTGATGATGATGATGACGGATTACCAGACTGGTGGGAAGATAAGTACGATGTCGATGATCCGGGAGCCGATCCTGATCAGGACGGACTCACCAATGCAGATGAATTCGAGGTAAATACGAACCCTCAAGAAGCGGACACGGACGGCGATGGATTCAATGACGGCACTGAAATTGATGAGGGATCAGATCCGACAAATCCTAACAGCGTAACTGGGCTCCCTATTCCTATCGCTTACTACAACTTCGAAAGTAAGTCCACCACCGCATCTGATCAAAGCTTTAATGACAACATAGCCACCGCAACGGACCTTGTTGATTTCGTTGATGAGGGCGCACCTACTGGACCTTCTCCGGGCTCTGCCGCTCAACTCGACGGAGGGCACTTCCGTGTTCCTAGCATTGATATGAATTCACAGATTCGTGACGCGGGTGATGGAAGCTACACCATGAGTGCATGGATTAAACCTTCTGAATTGGGCGGTGAGCGCTTTCTCTTCGGTCAGACAAGCCAAGGTATCCACCATGGTATCCGTAACAATGGGTTCCTTCACAGTGCGCACTGGGGCGCGGACTGGAACAGTGACACGAACCTAGGTGACTACACACCTCCCGAAAATCAGGACGGATGGCTTCATGCCGCTTGGGTCTACGATGGATCTTCTGATACTGCTAAAATGTACCTTGATGGTGTCCTTGATGGAACAAACTCACAGCGCGCACCGAACGGCGGAGGCCACCTCATTATTGGTGCCCGTAACAATGGTGAAGCACAGTACCTCGGACTTCTTGACGAGGTCGCAATCTGGGACAAGGTCATTTCTGAAGGTGAAATACTAAAGCTTGCAAAGGGCGGTAGCCCAACCGCTTCACTCGCCGATGCAGATAAGGACGGATTCATTGATGCTTGGGAGAAAAAGTATGCCGGCAACTTAACTGATCTTGATGGGAATAATGAAGAAGCTGACTTTGATAAGGACGGGCTCACTGATGCCGAAGAATATAAGTTAAGGATAAGTGATCCGACCAAATCGGATTCTGATGATGATGGTTTAGATGATTTTACTGAAATCGATGATGGGACAGATCCATCGAATGCAGACACAGACAACGACGGCTTAAATGATGGAGCCGAAATTACGGCAAAAACGGATCCGACGGATCCAGATACGGACGGGGACGGTTACATGGACGGAATTGAAGTCGTTAATGGCAGTGACCCCAATGATGACAACAGCACACCTCCTCCTCTTTTAGCTTATTACGATTTTGAAGGAGACCAAGGAAACATAGTTAAAGACAAAGGGAATTGGGGTAATGATGCGGAAGTGACCCGCCCAGAGCAGACTTACCTAGGAATCAAAGGAGGAGCGCCAGGAGGATCTAGCCCCACAACTGCAGCCGAATTCAATGATGGGCTTATTAATGTGCCGGGCATTAATTTATCAAAAATCATCAGCGGCGAAGGCAGTTACACATTCAGCGCATGGCTCAAACCTACTAATCTCGGCGGGGACAAGTTCCTCTTCGGTCAGACGAATCAGGGAATTCACAACGGTATCCGCAACAACGGATTCCTGCATCAGGCTCACTGGGGAGCAGATACGAACGGCGCTACGAACCTGAATGATTATCTGGACAATGATCTGGACGGCTGGATCCACGCGGCCTGGACCTATGACGGGGAAACTGATACAGGTAAGATTTATTTAGACGGCGAACTTGACTGGGAAGGTGCCAAGCGTGCACCGAACGGTAACGGCAACCTAATCATTGGTGGACGTAATGGCGGTGGAGCAGGTTACGTTGGGCTCATTGATGAGGTCGCTATCTGGGAAGACGTCCAGAGTGAAGAATTTATCGAATCTTTAGCCAATGGAGCTAATCCGAACTCAAGGGAGGGTGTAGATGCTGACGAGGACGGATTACCGGACTGGTGGGAAGACAGGTACGGTGTAGATGACCCTGATTCTGATCCCGATCAGGATGGGCTAACTAATATTGATGAATTTGAGGAAGGGACGGACCCTGAAGAAGCAGACACGGACGATGATGGACTCAATGATGGAAAAGAAATTTCTTTAGGCACATCCCCCTTCCTTAAAGACACGGACGGGGACGGGCTCGAGGATGGTAAAGAAAGCGAAATCGGAACCAATCCAACAGAAAAAGATACGGACGGCGACAGTTATTCAGATCAAGCAGAAATATTGGCAAAGACAGACCCTCTAGATGAAAACAGTTTTCCAAATCCACTCATGCCCATACTTTTTTACGATTTTGAAGGGGATGATAACAATACAGTTACTGATAAGAGTGACTCAGGAAATAATGCAGAAGTCACAAGACCAAACGGCACTACTTTAGGAGTTCCTGGAGGAGCACCGAGCGGATCCTCTCCAGAAACTGGAGCAGAAATGAATAATGGTTTACTGAACGTTCCAGGAATCAACTTAAGTAACATTATTAACGATAATGGTAGTTACACTTACACTGCATGGTTGAAACCGACCGAACTTGGAGGCGACAAGTTCCTCTGGGGCCAAACGGTCCAAGGAATTCACAATGGCATCCGTAACGGAGGATTCCTGCATCAGGCTCACTGGGGAGCAGATACCAACGGTGCCACGAACCTGAATGATTATCTGGACAATGACCTAGACGGCTGGATCCACGCGGCCTGGACGTATGATGGAGAAACAGATACTGGGCAGATTTATTTGGACGGTACCCTTGACTGGGAAGGCAATAAACGAGCTCCAAACGGTAGTGGTAACCTTATCATTGGCGGGCGCAATAGCGGTGAAGCAGGTTACGTTGGACTCATCGATGACATTGCAGTCTGGAACGATGTGCTTGCTGCAAAAATTATTGCCAGCCTAGCCGAAGGAGCTAGCCCGATCCCTCAAAACAATACTGATGATGACGAAGACGGATTACCAGATTTCTGGGAAACAAAGCACGCAGTCGATGATCCCGAAGCGGATCCTGATCAGGACGGGCTCACAAATGCAGAAGAATACGATAATAAAACTGATCCAAACAAAGCTGACTCCGATGAGGATGGCTTGGATGATGGCACTGAAGTGGCCTGGAAATCATCTCCACTTAATAAGGACACGGACAGTGACGGACTCAGCGATAGTGAGGAAAAAGCCGCAGGAACTGATCCTACCAAGGATGACACGGACGAAGACGGTTACTCGGATTTAAAAGAGATAGAATCAGGGAGTAATCCACTCAATGCAAACAGCGTGCCCCCAGCACCACCCGTCGACGAACCTCTTTTCTTTTATGATTTCGAAGGGGATGAAGGAGATCTAGTAACTGATAAGGCAGAGAGGGGCAATGATGCGGATGTAACCCGGCCAGGTCAGACTGAGTTAGGAGTTCCAGGAGGAGCGCCACAAGGATCTAGCCCTGGAACTGCTATTGAGTTTAATGACGGACTCCTTAATGTCCCCGGCGTTGAGATGGCTGAAATCATTAGTGGAGAAGGTAGCTATACTATGAGCGCATGGCTCAAACCAACTAATCTCGGAGGTGATAAGTTCCTATTCGGTCAGACAAGTCAGGGAATTCACAACGGCATTCGTAACGGAGGATTCCTGCACCAAGCTCACTGGGGAGCAGATACGAACGGCGCCACAAATCTCAATGGTTATCTTGAGGCAGACGAAGATGGTTGGATCCATGCCGCCTGGACATATGACGGTGAAACAGACACTGGCAAGATTTACCTTGATGGTAGTCTTGACTGGGAAGGCAGTAAACGTGCTCCGAACGGCAGTGGTAATTTGATCATTGGTGGACGAAACGGTGGTGGAAATGGATACTTTGGGCTGGCCGACGATATCGCCATGTGGGACATGACACTTGAACCGGAAGCGATTAAAGAACTCGCATTAGGTTCCAGTCCGATAGGATCAAAATTACCATTTCAAATCACATCAATCACCTATGACCTGCAATCCGGCGAGATAGAACTGACATGGGAATCAAAGCCAGGAAGAAACTATTTACTCTTATACAATACATCATTAGAGAACTGGGACGCAGACATCGATGACAGTATCGAGTCGGGCGGAGACTCAACAACTTACCGCTTTGAGAATCCGGAAGGCCCAGAAGCTAAGGCATTGTTCTTTAAAGTTATTGAAAATTAAAAGAATTCTTTGCGATATCTTAGCCCCCTTACCGACGCTCGTGTGAGTAAAGCCATTTGTAGAATTTAGGATTACTGTAAGTTCGCGTCCATGAGTCATGACCGACGCCTTTGTACGATGTGAATTTGATACTCTCATTGCCGGCCTTTTTTAACGCCTCAACTAAGACCTCACTTTCCTTTTGTGGCACGACCCTATCATTTGATCCATGAAAGGCCCAGATAGGCATATCTTTCGCTTTGATCAGATCATTAATATCAAATGGCTTAGCCCCTTTCGTTTTAAGCACATTTTTCAATCGCTCAATACTTCCGCCGCCACAGATTGGAGCCGCCGCCGCGAAGAAATCAGAGTTCTTCGAAATTAAGTCCCAGGATCCGTAACCTCCCATACTTAAACCAGACACATAAATTCTCTGTTCATTTATTTTCTTCCCATGTGAACCTAATACCTCTTTGACCAGAGCCATGAGAGTCTTTGAAACCCACCAGCTATCACGTGGACATTGTGGAGAAACGACAACAGAATTTTTTAATTCCGGAAACTTATCAATTAATTTTGGTGGCCCATGAACTTTAACTTTTTCCAGGTTTTTGCCCCTCTCACCGGCCCCATGCAGAAAAAGAAGCATCGGCCACCCATCATCAGGAGCCGCTCCATCAGGAACATGAATTAAATAAGAAAGTTTTTGCCCACTGACCTGCTCCTTCATCTTCTGAGCAGTTTGATCAGCAAAAAGGGACGAACCACTTAAAATAATGAAAAATAATGAAAGTTCTTTTATCATAATTATAAACTTAAAAATTATAAAGATTCTTGCAAGAAAGAAGCACAATCAAAGCTCTGATGCATTGACTTAACCTCCCGTCACTGGGATATTATATAAAATAAAATCCATGATCCGAAATTTAACTAAATTAATCGCTGCCGTACTCGTGACAGCAACTTTTGCTTTCGCTGGTCAGGCCATCCTCGGAGGAAAAAGAGTGAAACCAATAGACAAAGTTACCCAAAAGGAAATATCAAAAGAAGAACAAGCAAAGCTAGAGACCATTGACCTTGGAGCAGGCTGTTTCTGGTGCATTGAAGCCGTCCTCGAAAGGGTCAAGGGAGTAATGACCGTAGAATCCGGTTATATGGGAGGACAAACAAAAAATCCCACCTATAAAGAAATATGCACAGGCACTACAGGGCATGCAGAAATAGTGAGAGTGAAATTCAACTCGAAAGAATTACCCTTTGATAAATTACTCGAAGTTTTTTGGGAATTACATGACCCAACGACCCTGAACAAACAAGGTGCAGATGAAGGCACTCAATACCGATCAGCCATATTCTATCACACTGAAGAACAAAAAAAAGCAGCAGAAAATTCCAGAGCCAAAACAAATAAGTCAGGAAAATTTGATAGCCCAATAGTAACAGAAATTACAGAAGTCAGTAAGTATTATCCGGCAGAGGATTATCATCAGGACTTCTTCGATAATAATAAAACTTACGGCTACTGCAGAGCTGTCATTTGGCCAAAACTCGCGAAGTTGGGTATGCTAAAAGAAGAATAGAAATTTCTTTCAATACTCAACAATTCTATTCCCTACAGTTCACCAAACCAGAAAATGGCGTTGGTCTAATACGCAATGGATCAATAAATCATAAAAAAATATTTCATGAATACTATTCTCACTTCACTCTTACTTAGCATTAGCATGACTGTAGCCATATGTGCTGCAGAACGGCCTAACATCATTGTTATCATGTCTGATGATATGGGCATATCAGATATTGGCTGTTACGGAAGCGAAATTGATACTCCAAGGCTTAACAAACTTGCTGAAAATGGATTACGCTTCACTCAATTCTACAATACTGCTCGTTGCTGTCCTACCCGAGCCTCACTACTGAGCGGCCTGTACCCTCATCAAGCAGGCGTTGGCTGGATGATGGTTGACCGTGGCCACGATGGATACAAAGGCGAACTTAACCGTGAATGCCTCACCATCGCAGAAGCCCTGAAAACGTCAGGTTATGGAACCTATATGGCTGGAAAATGGCATGTCACTAAACACATTTCTCCTGATGGCCCAAAAAATAACTGGCCTAAACAAAGGGGATTTGACCGTTTTTACGGAACAATTCATGGAGCAGGATCACTTTGGGATCCAAACACATTGACCAGAGACAACACCCAGATTACTCCGGAAAATGACCCCGAATACAATCCAAAGGAACCATGGTTTTATACGGATGCCATCGTTGACCAGACAACTCGTTACATTGAAGAACACGTCAAATCCAAGCCTAATGATCCGTTCTTTTGTTATGTTTCTTTTACTGCTGCGCACTGGCCAATGCATGCACGCGAAAAAACCATTGCTAAGTATAAAGGAAAATACGATGCCGGTTACAAAGTCATCCGTCAGAAAAGACTACAAAAAATGAAGGACCAAGGAATTATTAAGAAAAACACAGAACTTTCACCACAGCCTTGGGAATGGGGAAAAGTCAAAGAACAGGAATGGGAAATACGCTGCATGGAAGTCTACGCAGCAATGGTCGACGAAATGGACCAAGGAATTGGTAAGATCGTCGATACTCTTCAGAGCAATGGGGAAATGGACAATACACTGATCCTGTTCTTACAAGATAATGGCGGATGCGCAGAAGCCTTTGGAAGATCAAAAAATAAATCAACTGGCCCACGTGCAGAAAAGCCAAGCCTACCTCCGATGACAAAGGATCAATTGCAGACAAGAATGCAACCTAGACAGACCCGAGACGGATACCCAGTACGTACAGGACCTGGAGTGATGCCTGGTCCTGCAGACACATACATAGGGTATGGTCTGGGATGGGCAAATGCCTCAAATACTCCTTTCAGAGAATACAAGCACTGGGTTCATGAAGGAGGAATAAGCACCCCCTTGATTGCCCACTGGCCTAAAGGCATCAAACGTAAAGGAGAACTTGATCATCAACCGGGGCACCTCATTGATATAATGGCAACTTGCGTAGATCTAGGAAAAGTCAATTATCCAAAGGAAAGAGATGGGACAAAAATAAAACCATTAGAAGGAAAGAGTCTTAACACTGCCTTCAAGGGAGAAAAAATTCAGCGGAAAGCCCTTTATTGGGAACACGAAGGGAATCGAGCAATCCGCAAAGGGAATTGGAAACTTGTATCTAAAGAAAATAGGCCATGGGAACTCTATGACATGGCAACAGATCGGACAGAACTTCGCGATCTTTCAAAGAATAAAACGGAAATCGTTAAAGAGTTATCAAAGGCCTATCAAGAATATGCTGACAGGGCCAACGTTTCACCTATCGGAACATGGAGAGGTAAGCCAAGAGTAAAAAAAAACTAAATGAACAGGAATCATTTAAGTTAAAATCTGGTGATCAGCTTTCTCAGGACAAATCACCTAATATAGCAAATCGCGGAATTCTTCTAGAAGGGAAAGTAAATTCCACTGAACCTAACGGCGTAATCATTGCTCAAGGAGGCGATGCACAAGGATTCGCGTTATTATTACACAACAGATATCTTCGCTTTATCACATGCGTTGATGGACAAATAAGCAGGGTTCAGACCGAAGAACCTCTATCCGGATTGGAATTTAATTTTAAAACCAAAATGACATCCGAAGGAGATGTCTTCATATCTATTAATAATAAATTATCAGGATCTGGCCAAGTTCCCCCCCTGAAAGTTATGCCACTCGATGGATTGGCTGTCGGATCTGACCCTGGTGGCAGTGTCGGCGAATATGAACCTGGATATCCTATTCAAGGAAAAGCCCAACTTACTCTGAAACTTCTGCCGCTAAAGGAGAAGCCTGCCACAAAAGGCCCCTTAGAACAGATTCAGGATCAGCCTGACCTGCCTAGGGTTCTAATCATTGGAGATTCGATTTCAATTGGTTACACAATTCCTGTCCGAGGAATTCTAGAAGATTTTGCAAACGTTCATCGCCCACCAGCTAACTGTGCCTCGAGTAAGCATGGTCTGGAAAGCATTGATAAATGGCTTGGCAATAAAAAATGGGATGTCATCCATTTCAATTGGGGCCTCCATGATTTGAAGTATATGGGACCAAACGGAGAGAATCTCGCAGATCCCAATCTACCATCAAACAAACAGCAAGTACCTATTGAGCAGTACAGCAAGAATTTAGATCAGTTGGTTCAAAAAATGAAAAAAACAGGAGCTAAATTGATATGGCGAAACACAACTCCAGTTCCGGAAGGCTCGAAAGGGCGCGTAGTTGGAGACTCCGATAAATACAATAAATCAGCTGCAGAAATTATGGCCCAACATGGAATACCAACTAATGATCTATATAGTTTCTCAAAAGAGAATTGGGATAAAATAGGACGTAAAGCAAATGTGCATTTCACCCCTCAAGGGTCAAAACAATTAGCAACTTTAGTAGCTGAATCTATTGCTAGTCAGTTAAAGAGATAATTCTGACACATCAAACCTAAGCATGACGTCGTTTGTCATGCTGCCGGTTATCATGCTGCCGGTTATCATGCTGCCGGTTATCATGCTGCCGGTTATCATGCTGCCGGTTATCATGCTGCCGGTTATCATGCTGCCGGTTATCATGCTGCC